>ERZ780167.936-NODE-936-length-27989-cov-7.985502_pt1 | contig 27989 bp, 17 predicted proteins | sample MGYA00510982_ERZ780167 | MGnify/ENA primary metagenome ERZ780167 (study PRJEB29588, sample SAMEA2146107) | human gut metagenome | biome: human gut; feature: human-associated habitat; material: faeces | place: Denmark | collected 2008/2010 ... | reverse complement strand
CGCTGACTGCGATATTTCAGACCTTCATCAGAGAGTAGCTTTTCACGTTCTCTTTTCTTGATTTTCCTCAGACGGTGATTTACCTGTACAATCCTTTCCGACTGGCTTCTGTGACACCGGCATCTTAACGGGCAGCCTTTACAGTTACGTGCTCTGTATCTTGATATGGTCTGCTCAAAACCGTTGTCTGTCGAACGCGTTATATCAGCAAGTCTTTCCATCCTTTGTCCCATCGGACAGTACATTCCGTCCGTTTCTTCATTATAGTAGAAGTTGGCAGACAGAAAAGGGTCATTTCTGAAGTTCTTTTTCTGTTCCTTATGAAAATAATTGTACTTTATGAAGGTTTTAATGCCATGTCTGGAAGCATACAGATAGTTCTCTTCACTCCCGTATCCGGCATCACAGACAGATATGTCAGGGTATCTGTCGTAAAGGAAATGAAAATCATCCATATGCAGAGAATAGGTGGAGGTATCTCCCGCACACTGATGGAGGGTATAGTCCAGAATGAACTGCCTGTTGGTACTGATTTGGGTATTATATCCGGGTTTGAGTTGTCCATTCCTCATATGGTCTTCTTTCATACGCATGAAGGTGGCGTCATTGTCCGTCTTTGAATAGCTGTTGCGTCCGTCAAGTATCTTTCCCTGTGATTCATATTTCCTGAGCTGTTCTGGCCATGACTTCCTTACACGTCTTACCTTCGCTTTCATTTTCTTGTCCGCATCCACTTCATTCAGGGCATCATCAATCTGCTTGAGTGCCTTTTCTACTTTCTCCGGAGTGATATCCTGATAGGTGACCGGAGCGGAATCACGCAGTTCCTGTTTGGTGACAGACTCGGCGTACTGCCATATCTCTTCCAGCTGTTCCGCGATTCTGGCTATGCGGGTATGTATGGACTTGCCCCAGACGAACGTATAACGGTTGGCGTTCGCCTCCATCTTCGTCCCGTCGGTACAGGCTACATCCAGACTTACAAAACCTTCCGACACGAGAAACTTTACAATGGTGGCAAATATTGTCTTCAGTACATCCTTTAGCCGGCTGCTGCGAAAACGGTTGATGGTGTTATGATCAGGAGTCACATTGCCGGTAAGCCACATGAAGCGGATGTCATTGCGACAGAATTCTTCTATGCGACGGCTGGAATAGATATTACGCAAATAAGCATAGACAAGAATTTGAAGCATCATACGTGGGTGGTACGCAGAACAGCCTTTAGGGGAATACTTACGGTAAAGTTCTTCAAGGTTTATCTGTTCAATGATACGGTGAACAACACGGACTGGATCGTTCTGGGGGATAAAATCGCCTAAACATGGAGGTAAAAGCAGATTATCGTTGGATGTGTAACTTTTAAACATTATCTTTGGGATATCTTAACTTGGTTCCCTAAGATACAAAAAATTAGGGAAACGGGCAAGTTCTGGCTGAGAGAAGTTAGGGCTTGCCCATTTTTTTTGTAGACACAAAAAAGGCCATCTCAAAGTTTATTTGAGACAGCCCCTTGAGTATGCGGGGGAAGGGTTCCCCCTTTGAGGGATTGGGATTATTCTTCCGCCTGGAATTTGCGGCTCACTTTCAGCAGGTTGGTGGTGTAGGTCACGACATTCTGCGCTTCCTGTACCATGGTCAGGTATACCATGCTTACCTTGATGCTGCCTGTGTGGCTCTGGATGCGTTGCAGTTCCTGGCGTTTCAGGTGGGAGAGCTGTCCGTTCAGGTCGTTGGCCTTGCGGATGTCTTCTTCCATGCCGTTGTAATCGTTGCTTTCGATGCGTTGGCGGCATATCTGCAGCAGGTTGGTGATGTCTTCCGTCACGTCGGCAAATTCGCCCTTCTGGATGGCATCCAGAGGCATGAAGTTGTTGTCCACGTGCTCCAGACAGGGCTCGCACATGCGTCCCACGCTGTAAACCAGTTCGCTGGCAAAGTCATTGCCCTGGTAGTAGTACAAGCCTTTCTCCAATATCGTGTTGTTGTCCAGGTGGCTCATGGCTACCGTACCGGTGCGTTTCATCTGTTTAATGAGTTGTTTCTCGAACTTCACGGCTCCCATGGAGCGGCGCAGGCCGCGCAGGTTCTCGTGCAGGAAGGAGGTCGACGTGCGTTCGAAGTTTTCTTCCGTGAAGGCCAGTACCTTGGCCAGCTCTTCGCGGGTATGGACTTGCAGCAGTCGCAGTACTTCGCTGTTGTCTGTGCTGGTCAGCAACTGTTTCAGTGTTTCATTGCCTTTTTCTTTCTCCTTGCGTTTCTTGTACATCACCTGGCTTCTGATGAGCATGAATACGGCCAGTGCAATGAGCAGGACGATGGCTGCCGTGCCGCCGTAATAGATGATGAGGGCCACGAAGAAGCAGATGGTGAAGGCAGCACCCGCCGTGATGAACCAGCCTCCGATGACGCTCAGTACGCCGGTGATGCGGAATACGGCGGAGTCGCGTCCCCAGGCACGGTCGGCCAGCGAGGTACCCATGGCCACCATGAACGTGACGTATGTAGTAGAAAGCGGCAGTTTCAGCGACGTACCCAGGGCGATGAGCAGGCCGGCCAGCACGAGGTTGACGGAAGCGCGTACCAGGTCGAAGGCAGCTCCGTCAGCCAGAATGGCTTCATCCTTGCGGAAGCGGCTGTCCATCCAGCGCTTGGTGCCTTCGGGAACAATCTTGGAGATGCCGTTGGCCATTGTCAGGCTGAAGCGGACCAGCGTACGGGCGATGGGGGTGCTTCCGAAGTTTTCCTCCCCTTCGTCCTGTCGGGAGAGGTCGACCGAAGTTTTGATGACGTTATGCGCCTTTTTTGAGGTGGCCAGGGCTATTACCATGACAGCTCCCGAACCGAACAGAAAGTACCAGGGCGTTTTGGCCGGTCCCAGCAGCGAGGTCATCAGATAGCCGTCGGCTCCGGCTGCCTGTCCGTTGGCCGTGTAGTCCATGAAAGAGGAATATCCGGCCAGGGGGACACCGATGAAGTTCACCAGGTCGTTTCCGGCGAAGGCCAGGGCCAGTGCAAAGGTACCCATCAGTACGATAACCTTGAATACGTTCACCTTGAAGGCGTGGAGTATCTGCATCAGGATGGTGAAGAATACGAAGAAGGCGGCCACCAGGGTCAGCGTGTTTTCGTGGATCCACTGCTTGTATTCCGCTGTCATGAACGAGCTGTCCTTCAATCCCTTGATCAGCATGAAGTAGATGATGCTGGTGGCGGCAAGACCTCCGAAGATGCCGATGCTGTATTTCATGTGCTTTTTGTAGTTGAAGGCAAACACGATACGTGCCAGCCATTGTACCAGCATACCGAAGAAGAAGGCTATGGCTACGGAGACAAAGATGGCCATGATGACGGACAAAGCTTTGTCTGTATTGATCAGGTCGCCCAATCCTAAAGTACCTTCACTGCTGTAGACCTTGATAAGTGCCAGTGCAAACGTACCGCCCAGCAGTTCGAATACCATCGAGACAGTGGTCGAGGTCGGCATACCCATCGTGTTGAATACGTCGAGCAGTACGACGTCTGTCAGCATCACAGCCAGCATGATGCACATGATTTCCGCAAAGTAGAAGTGCTGCGGCTGGTAGATGCCGTGCCGTGCGATGTCCATCATGCCGTTGCTCAAGGCTGCTCCGATAAAGACACCGATGCCTGCGATGAAGATGATGGTCTTGAAGGATGCCGCCTTGGCTCCGATGGCGGAGTTCAGGAAGTTGACGGCATCGTTGCTGACGCCCACCACAAGGTCGAATATGGCGAGGACGAACAGGAAGAGAACGATTCCCAAATAGATTGTTTCCATATTGATGTAATTGTGTATCTTATTTCCGTTTGCAAAGAACGGATGTTTGTGTTACAGGTGATTGTCATACATGTTACAATCGTGTTACAATCGTTCTTTCAGATACTCATAGAACGTGTATTGCGCCCTTACCTGTTCGCGTTGCGGGTGGGGCGACTTCCAGCAGTTGCGCAGGTGTTCGTCCACGAAGCACGCCTTGCGCCGGTCGGCCAGCTGGATGTAGAGCATGTCCGTCAGTTCCTGCTTGAGGCGTTCGTCGAGTACGGGTACTACGGCCTCGATGCGGCGGTAGAGGTTGCGCCGCATCCAGTCGGGCGAACCCAGAAAGAGGCGCGGCTTGCCTCCGTTGCCGAAGTACCACACGCGGGCATGCTCCAGGAAGGTGTCCACGATGCGGGTGATGCGGATGTGGCGGCTGTAGGGCTGGTTGGGGATGAGGCAGCAGATGCCCCGGACGATGAGGTCGATTTCCACTCCCGCTTCCGAAGCCTCGTAGAGCCGGCTGATCATGACAGGGTCCTGCAGGGCGTTCATTTTCAGGATGATGCGGCCGCCCTTGCCGGCTTTGGCCAGCGCTGTTTCGTGGTCTATCAGTTTGTTCAGTTCGGGTATCAGGTTGAAGCGGGCCACCAGCAGGCGGTGGAATACGGGGGCGGCCACCTTGCCTTTCAGCGTGCGGAAGAGGGTGTGCAGGTCGTTGACGATGACCGGATTGCAGGTAAACAGGCCGCAGTCGGCATAGAGGGTGGCTGTCTTTTCGTTGAAGTTGCCGGTACTGATGTAGGCGTAGCCGGGCAGCTTGTGGCCTTCGCGGTCCTTGCGCAGCACGAGCGCCACCTTGGCGTGTACCTTCAGTTTGGGCAGGCTGTAGATGATGCGGATGCCGGCTTTTTCCATCATGGCGGCTGTAGCCAGGTTGTTCTCCTCGTCGAACCGGGCCTTCAGCTCCACAAACACGGTCACCTTCTTGCCGTTCTGTGCGGCGGCCACCAGGGCGTTGATCACCTCCGAGTTCTCGGCCACGCGATACTGGGTCACCATGATTTCCTTCACCGTGGGTTCGTGTACGGCTTCGTAGAGGAAGTGGATGAAGTGTTCGAACGAGTGGTAGGGGTAGTGCAGCAGCAGGTCCTGCCGCTGCACGTAGTCGAAGACGGATTCCCGCTCGTTCAGGCAGGTCAGCTTCATGGGTTGCGGCTTCTGCATGGGCGTCAGGTTCGGGTTGGGGTTGGGCAGGTGGTTCAGGTCTTCCAGGTTGAGGTGCTTGTCGCCCGGCACCAGTTCGTTGCGGTCTATCCGGTAGGCGTCTACCAGAAACTCCAGGAAGTTGTGGGGCATGGCGCGGTCGTACACAAAGCGGCACACGGCGCCCGTCTTCCGTTTCTTCACTTTTGTCTTCAGCTGTTCGATGATCTCGTTGCTGCTCGTGGCGTCGTCTATCAGGATGTCGGCGTCGCGCGATATCTTGATGCAGTAGCTGCTGTCCACCCGATAGCCGGGGAAGATGGTGCCCAGGTTGGCCTTGATGATGTCTTCGATGAACATCAGGTAATAGTTTTTCCCCTCCTTGGGCAGTTCGATGAAGCGGGGCACCTTGCTGTAGGGCAGTTTCATCACGAAGTATTCGGGAGCGCAGGGAGCGTCTGGCCCTTCCGTCTTGGGATAGAGGCGGACGGCCAGGTACAGGCGGTTGTCGCGCAGGAAGGAGATGATGCGGTCCTTCGTCACCGGTACGGGGGCCAGGTAGGGAAAGATTTCTTCCAAGAAGAAGCGGCGCACGAATTCCCGGTGGAAGGGTTCCACTTCCGGGCTCTGGTAGAAGACGATGTGATGCTTGCGCAGGGCGGGCAGGATTTTGGTTTCGTAGATACGGATACGGTCCTCCAACTGACGGTTCACTTCGTCGTTGATTTCGTCCACCAGCTCGATGGCCGACTGTACGCTTTCCTCGTCTTCGGGCGTCTTGCCGGTGGCGATGGCCTTGTGGTCGGCCACCCGCACCTTGTAGAATTCTTCCAGGTTGGACGAATAGATGGAGATGAAGTTGATGCGTTCGTATAGCGGCAGGGTGTCGTCGTCGGCTTCGAGCAGGACGCGGTAGTTGAACGACAGCCAGCTGATGTCTCGTTTGAAGAACTGATATTCCATAACTGTAGATTTAGGGCGAAAGAGGGGAGAAGCTGATGGATTTCTGTCAACTAATCCGTCTCTCTTAGGCGAATGTAAGGCAAATGTACTTACCTTTGCACACAAAAACAAATGAAAAGATGATAAAAATAGGTTTGTTGTCCGATACACACGGATATTGGGACGAGAAATACTTGCAATACTTCGAACCGTGCGACGAAATCTGGCATGCCGGCGACATCGGTTCGCTCGAGGTGGCCGAACGCCTGGCCGCCTTCCGCCCTTTCCGGGCCGTGTATGGAAACATCGACGGGCAGGACCTCCGCCGACTGTATCCGCAGACCCTCCGCTTCACGGCGGGCGGCGCCGAGGTACTGATGAAGCACATCGGCGGTTATCCTGGCAAGTACGATCCCTCGATAGCGGGCAGTCTGCTCACGCGTCCGCCGCAGCTCTTCATCAGCGGGCATTCGCACATCCTGAAGGTGAAGTACGACAAGACGCTCGGCATGCTCCACATCAATCCGGGGGCTGCGGGCAAGTACGGCTTCCACAAGGTGCGCACGCTGGTCCGCTTCGTTATCGACGGTGGCGTGTTCCGGGATCTGGAGGTGGTGGAGCTGGCGGGATAATCATTCCCTCAGAAGAGGAGAGCGGCACAGAGCAGCAGGCCCATGAGCAGCATGTTCCGCGAAGTGGCACCCAGGATGCGGTTCAGTCCCTTGCCTTCCCGGATTTTTACCATGTGGCGCCACGTCAGGAAGTGGAGGTAGAGGTAGAGGCACGGCGCCCAGACGAATTCCGTCCACGTCAGTCTTCCGCTGCCTACCAGGCCGGTGCAAAGCAATACGGCCGCTACGCCCAGCCCCAGATACAGGCCGGCTCCGAAGTGCTCTCCGTATCTCACTACCAGCGTCCGTTTCCCGCTGATGCGGTCCTGCTCACGGTCGCGGTAGTTGTTCACCATCAGCAGGGTGTCGATGACCAGTCCCGATACGAGCGACAGCAGGCACACGTCTCCGTTCACCTGCCCCGTCTGTACATAGTAGGTGCCGCCCACGGGCACGAAGCCGAAGAACACCAGTACCAGCACGTCGCCCCAGCCCCGGTAGGAGAGCACGGTGGTGTAGAGAAACGCAAACAGCAGGCACAGCACGCCCAGTAACACCAGTTCCCATCCGCCGTGCGGCAGACTTCCCCAGGCAAAGTACAATACGCCGAGTCCGCATGCACAGGCCAAGGTCAGCACGATGCCGATGCCGACGGTCATGGCATGTGGCGTAATCCATCCTTCCGCACAGGCCCGTTGGGGGCCGAGGCGGTCACTGCGGTCGCTGCCTTTCCGGAAGTCGAACAGGTCGTTAATGAAGTTGGCTGTTACTTGCATCAGGCAGGCGAAGAGCAGGCACAGCACCGCTTCCTCCGTCTGGAACTTTCGGTCGGCATAGGCCAGCGCACAGCCCAGCATCACGGGGACGACCGCTGCTGTCAGCGTCTTGGGACGGGCGGCCAGAAGCCAGGCGCGGGGGGAGTTGGGGTGCATAGAAATTGTCATTTAGATATGATTATTAATTCATGTTTCATCGGTTGTTGTCTAATAATCGTATTCCAAACTGAACTCATCCACAGTCAATACAGCTCCTGTAGCTCCTGTAAAATAGTCTCCATATTTACTTGCCGAACATACTATAATAATATATGTTGGTTTTCGGTTGGTTGCTCGATATTGTAACTCCAAATTTAGGTCTGTATATTCGTTTACTGTTGTCCCGGTATTGAATTCTGCATATGCAATGATGTGAGAGTCATTTTTATCAAACAATTTTTGGTTGGAAGGTTTAGTTCGTATTTCCACTGGTTCATTCCAATCACCAAGGGCAATATAAATGGAACATGTATCTGGCAGTCCTTGTAGATGCTTGAATTCTGTTGAAGCGTTATCAATGGAGGCTGTAGTATATTTATAGTGCCCTTTTAACTTTGTTGGATAGGAGTCGAATGGATAACCGAATTTCAAAATGCCATTGGTCCCATCTACTCCGACAAAATTTCCTGTAAAGAGATTACCGGCTGCAAATTTTCCAATGGATCCTATCCCTACAAATCTGGATTCCAAACGGGCTGCTTTTCCTGTATTTTTTCCACTCCAAATGTCGTCTGTAGGTTGGCTATTACTATCACCCAATGTTGTTGTTCCGTCATTCCCTGTATCCCAGACTGGGGTTCCGTCGAGTGCCCACGGATTCCATACTTTTCCTTCTTGATGCCAATCATCGAAACTTCCGTTAGGCAATGTGATGGGATTTCCTGTCGTGAATGTGACCTCGTCTCCATAATCTTCACCCGAGTATGCTCGGTAGACATAGCTGGTATTGGCTTTTAACCCGCTGACGCGGCCTGTAAATTCTGCATTTCCGCTAATATTAGCTTTATCAACCTGCTGCCATTCGGTTTCGGAGGCTTCTCGGATTTCAAAGCCATTGTCAGCTCCTTCCTCTCCGCTTCCATGTAGCCAGGCCACGTTCACCCAAGCATTGGCTTCACCTGTTGCAATGTTTTTATCGCTTTTGGAGACCATGACTGTCCACTCTTCTGTGATGTCATGATATTGGATTGTTACTTTTTGCGGATGTGAAAAGTCAATGGTTCCGTTGAGTGAAGGTTCTATTGTTGTAATCCCTTCCGGCCCTAATTTGAGCTCTTTTATAGTCACACTTTTCTGGCTGGCACTGCTGCTGATATAGGCTAGAACTTGACGTTGTGTCATATTGAAGATGCTTTGTCCGATTTGTTTCTCCACGCTGAATCTTCGTTCGATGGTTTGTGTAGCCTGTATGGTCCAGACGTAATCCTGATAAAGAGTTAGCGTGTAGCTTTTCGGGGTTGATAAGTCGATGATAGAGGTAGAATCAAGTGGAGCAGCAATACCTTGGCTGACTGTGCATTTTTTTACCTTGACCTGCTTCAAGTTTACAGTTTCGTTCAAATTGACCGTAACGGTCCGGCTTTCGTTATCAATGGTAGTTGTACCGTTTTGCCCTTCTACTTCGAAAGACAGGATTTGCATGGGAATGACCGGGTAGGGAATGTCATTCTTAATGCAGGAAGCCAGCATCAAACAATTGATGAGTAAAGTATAAAATGTTACCTTTCTAGGAAATATGTATTTTGTTAAATATCTCATATGTTTTATATATATGCGACAATGCCTATACTGATGTTAAGGAGATTGATTTTAAAATTCGCTCCGCTGGATTTTCTCCATCCGCTGCTTTCGCCGTTGGTAGTTTGGTTTTCTTCACGGTACTTGAAGCCCACTACTCCGAATGAAAGTTCGGCGCTGACGTTTTCCATGATGAAGACTGTTGCTCCCGGGTTCAGTCCGATATGTATTTCTCGTATCTGAGTTTTTGTATCACGTCTGTTGTCTTCACTTCCTCTCTGATAACGCGAATTTCCTGTATTGAATGACAGGGATGTTTCATTGAACAGACCAAACCGTTTTCCTTTGTCAAGTCCGACATACGAACGATGAAAAATGGTCGTTTTGAACAGTTGTTCTTCAAAACTCATGTCTTTTAGAGAAAAACTCATATCATCGTCTATGTCGATGCTGATATTTCCTAAACTTGCATATACATTTTGGTATCCAAACTTGATGCCGACACAGATGTTCTCGCGGATAAAATATCCGACAAATGGATTGATGGCCAAAATGCGGGCCTTGCAGTCAAAGTCTTTGAGCAGTGAAAGAAATTCCGTATCTTCGCTGTCATATTGTCCATGGGTTACCGTTAAGCCGGTCATCCACGTATGTCGTTTGACAAAGAGGTGATTGACGACACCACGGTTGTAAATTCTGCCTAAGAATTTCTTTTCTGGTATCGTATCTACAGCTTCCGTCCTTACGTTCATAATACTATCCTCTTCGCAGTGTGCATGGATTGGCAATGGAAGAATGAGTAGTAAGTATAATATTAGTATTGCATATATTTTCTTCATTGTTTTTACAAGTAAAATGCAATCCCCATGCCTATGGAGAAGATATTGATTCTAAAGTTAATGGAACTGGATGACTGGTTGGCCACGTAAACTTGATTGGTGATTTGCCGGGTATGTCCATAATTGACTCCTAATACACCAATATTCACTTCGACTGCTGTATAGTTATTTACGAAGGCTACAAGTCCTGGTGCTACTCCCAGTCCAAAATTGTGACTTTTACTGAAAGTACCTGTCAGTTCATCTCCTTTTCCATTTACAAATTTCGATTGTCCACCTTCATAAGTCAGTTGAGTCTCAGCAAACAGGGCAAAGCGTTGGCTTTTGCCCAGTGAAATGTAATTTCGGAAAATTCCTACGGCGGAATAACTATGGCTTAATGAGTAGACATCATTCATGCTGAAACTTAAATCATCTCCAATCTCCAAATCCATTTCATCGACTTTAGTCAAAGAGCGTTTGTAGGCGAATCGGCCTCCTGCGGCCAAATTATCAGCAAAGGCATAAGCTATGACCGGGCTGATTTTGAATGAATATCCGTCACCCGACACCGATTCAATGACCAAAAAATTATAGCTTTTCTGCTCCGATTGGGAGTAGGATACAGAACTGCCTGCAATCCATTGGCCTTTGGGTACAAAAGTGGTGGTTTCTATATTTCTGAAACCTTGTGCATGCAACCCGGTAAAGTTGCATGCCAGGATTAAAGAGATAATTGTTGGCAATATATATTTATTCATATACGAGTTCTAAGTCATCCAGCCATAAGGTACTTCCTCTTCCGCCCGTGAAATAGTCACCATATTTGCTGGCTGAAGCAACGACAATGATATATAACGGCTTGCGTGTAAGGTCTCTATAATCTAATTGAATTTCAAAAGGAACCATGTCCGTTCCTTCGGTCGAGGTAGACTGTACCAGCTCACCGTAGGCAATGACCCCGGGGCCTGTCTTGTCAAAGAGTTTGGTCTCTTTGGTCTTTATGATGACCGGTGGCTCAATTCCTGTCTCATTTTCCCAATCACCTACCGCTACATAAATATGGGCTTGGTCGGCTGCTCCAACTGCAGGTGCATCGCTGGGTGCATTGTCTGCCCGGTCGGTTATAGCTGTTGATATGTATTTCATGTATCCTTTAAGTTTGGCTGGTCGCGAAGTGAAACTTCTTCCGAAACCTAAGATACCATCTGTTCCGTCTGTCCCGATATATTGTCCGGCGAAAACGTTGCCTGCTGCAAATTTGCCTATTCCTAAAAGGCTGACAAATTGTGACTCCATTTTGATTGAGCGGTTTCCAGATGAGCCGGGGGCTTTTAATGTTTCGTCGTAATTGGTCACATTTACATTCAACGTGGCGGAACCATGATTTCCACTGTCCCAGAACATAGTTCCTCCCGTATTATAGATTAACCAGGCTTTGTCAGGCTTCTGCCAATCTTCAAAGCTGCTGTTAGGAAGTTGGGACGCGGTTTCGGTTGTAAACTCATAAGTTGCCGCCGGTGAAGCTTGTCCGGCACAATTGGCTGTGAATTCATAAGTTGCCCCATCTTCCAAACCATTGAGGGTCGCACTCATGGTGCTGCCTTCCAAGGTGGCTGTTTGAGTGAGCCATTCGGTTTCTCCTTTTTTTCTGTAGTTGAATGACAGGACTTTCTGGCTTTCTTCCAAAGCGTCATACAATGCCGTATTGACATTGGCTGTGACAAAGGCATGGCTGCTCCAGACATTATAATCTTTCACAATCTGAGTTGTAACAATGGCGTTGGATACCATGATTTGAATTTGGGCTGTCCGATACCGCTTGTTGTTGTCAATTGCTTTTAAATCGATGTAGTAGGTCTTTTCTTCGTCTGTTTGGGTAAAATACCTGAAAAAGACATCCGATAATGTGATGCGTGCAGTAGAAACATCCTTTTCAACATTGTATTCGTTAAAATAACTGATACCTTTTGCTTCCAGTGGTACACGGACGTTATCTGCCAACGTATGGATATCAAAACTTGTGAAATTTAATCCTAATAAGGATTGAAATTCCGGACATGCCATTGTCAGGCTTTTAAGTTCGGAAGAGGTACGGATGGAGATAACCACTTCACGTCCTTCATCATTTAAGCTGAAATTCAAGGGATTGCTCAAACTGTAATATTGTTCGTTCTCATACCGCTCAATGACGGGGGCCCGTCCAATTTGGAAGATACATTCTCGTGGATCAACAGGCTCCTCTTCCACTTGGATTTGAAGATACATGCCACCGTCTTCCGGTTCCAGCTCTTGGTAGTCAAAGTGAAGTGTGTATTTTGTAGACGATTTGACATCTGTAATTACTCCTGTCTTTTGGTACGGAATTCCATCAATCGTGACAGCATCCAACGACCAGTCCAGTTCAGTTTCTCCTTCAGGCATGATAAAGTAACCCGTTTGGGGATTGGCTTTGTCAAACTCCAAGCTACCCTTTGACATAGATACGCTTACTACGCAACTTTTGAATTTCTTATCTGCTGCATCGCTGTATGCCATTTCCACCAATGTGTTTTGTAGATACACGGGTAGAGTAATGGCAGTTACTGTACCTTTTTCAATATTAAAATTGGCCTCTCCTTCATAATATGGGGCATCGAAGGCGACATCCACCTTACTACCAGCAGTAGCACTGACGGAGTAAGCTCCTGTAATGAGTTGGAGTTCTGCAGGTACATTATTCAGTCCCTGATATTCCCGGATGAGTTCTCGCCCAGCATTACGTATCTTGATGGCGCAACTGTTGTTCAGCTCGTCTACTGTTGGCAAAGTGCGGGTGGTTGTTATGTCATCTTGGGGTGTAGACAATTCGATGGACAATGCCAGAAATCCTTCTCCATCCAAGTCTTCCCGATTACAAGCCGTCAGGCAAATGAGGGAAGTAATGTATGCCAGTATGATGATGTATTTTTTCATTGCTTTTTATTCGGATATTAATGTCAAAGTTTCCTCTACCTCGGTTCCTTCCTGGTCTACAACTTTAATGATGAATTTATGGGTAGCTGCACCATAGATGCCTAATAGTTGGGTAAAGGGAGTGATGTCGAAAACCAAGGTCTTTTGTCCTATCACTTGGTTGCCGACAGGGAATCCCAATCCATTTCCGTTTTCATCTTTTCCTAATGCACTTTCCAGTTTTCCGGGATAGGCGAGGTCGAAGCTATTGGTCAATCCTACATCTTCCAAAACTGAGCTTGTCAATGTTTCAGAATCAATGGTGACATATAAGTGGGCAAAGCGCATGGCGGCAGTTATATCCACAATGCAGGTCATTCCGTCTGCCGGTACAGTTTGTGGAGTCTTGATGTCAAAGCCACGGCCTTTGATGGTAGGCAGGGTTTCGTCACCTTCTTCATCTCCACCTTCTTCTGGTTCTTCAGGAATAACTTCTTCTCCCGTTGTGATGTTTGTGTTTTGGGTAATATTGGTTACCTTTAGATCAAGTTTAAGGCTCAGACCGGCAGATCCTGATGCCTCGATGTTTTCATCCGATACATTTTTGAGAGTAAAACGTACTTCCAGGTAATCACCTGCATTTGCTGTTTCGGTTCGCGTATAGCTTTCTTTGTATCCATCTACCGTACCATCAAAAGTAATGTTGATCATGTTGTTTTCTTCGGTGGATGGTGCGAAATACATGGGTGTAATGTTTTGCAAATCGGTGTACTCGTAGGATGCTTTGTCTGTTGCTACCGTAATTTTGATATCTGTTCCTAACAAGGCACTTAGTTCAGAATCAAACGTCAATACAATTTTGATGCTTCGCATTTTGCATACAATGGGTTCCACTTCTGTGATAGCTCCGGGTTGCACGCTGAATACGTTGGATTTTCCTTCGTAATAGGGCTTGGTATCTACGGATTGCTGTTCGTGTGAAGTAGCCATTATGTAATAATTCCCTTGTAGCACGCTGACCAATTCGGGCATGTCTTTGTAGAGCCACTGCTCTGTCAGAGTGTTGTTTTCTTGGTATAAAGTTATGGTATATTCGCTGAAGTCTGTTTCTATACGTGTGTTGGCACTACCTGTTTCCAACTCCAGCTTCAGAATAGAGCCTATATTCAGTTCTACCATTTGGAGATTCTCGTTATCATTGGAATCTTTTTGGTAGTCAATGTTTTCTCTTCCACAGGACAGCAGCAGTATTCCAGCCAATATCCATAAACTGGTTATATAAAATATTCGTTTCATATTCTGTTAATAGATAAGTTCAATGTTGTCGATATATAATTCTGAGCCTGTTACGCAGCATTGCTCTTTGGATTCGGAAGCACTAATTTCATAAACACATAATTGAAGTTCGTTTTCTGTCTCTATGTTTTGATCCATGTCTTTACCATACTTGGACGAGCAGAACATGACACAAATGGTTGTAGCTTTTTTGCAATTTGTCGGATAGGTGAAGTTGATGGTTTTGGTCAATACATTGGCTGTATGGTCCAGTTCTACGTACGTTTCAAACAAGACTTCTTCATTACTTTTTAGAGCTATTTTAACATAGGCATCGTCACGAGTTTCATCTCTCTTGGATATATACTTATATTGAAATTTCATTTGGGAAGGCCTTGAAGAGAAACTAATGCCTTCATTATATGTCTCTGTATTGTTAGAATGGTCATAGCTATAGCTTCCAAGGAATAGACGGCCGGCCGAATAATTTAGTGATGATGGCGTATTTAAAGTGGAAAATCCTGGAAAACTTTCATATGAATTATTGTTTGAAACTCCAGTTCCGATTGTTCCAGCAGGTGGTATTTCTGTTCCTTGTGCATTCCATCTTACGTTTCTGAGAATTGCGCAATAACCAGTATTTAATGATGATTGGTTAGTGGAGGATACAATGTACCATGTATTGCTTGTGGAAGCATTTGAAGGCATGGTTTTTAAATTGACAGTTGCCCATCCTTGTGGCTCTTTACAGGTTATCGTCGTTTGTTCATATGTTCTTTTTGTTGTCCATGCACCATTTCCCCAACTTAATCCTATAGTCCTTTTAGCCCATGGTCCTCCTTTATTAATCGTTTCTCCATCATACGGTCCAGCTTGCCATTGTTCAAAATCTGAATTCGGGAGTTGTTCAGCGGTTTCTGTCATCAAGAAATATTCTGTACTTTTCTCTCCGTTGCAAGTCGCTGTTAGCGGATAAGAAGTACCTGGATTCAGCCCTTCCCAAGTGTAGGTGGCCGTATTTTCGTTCAGGTCAGCTATAGGAGAACCGTTATAGGATAATTGCATGAACTTCAGTACAGCTTTTAGTTCAGTTTCGTTTCCGGCTGTAACTTTGACGGTTGCCTTGCGTGCCCAAATGTCGGCTTCGTCGGCAGTCAGCGTAAAGTCCGGGATGTAGTAACTCAGTTGGTTGGTTGTAGACGTCTTACTTCCATAACGTGCACGTATGGAAAGCTGGGTGTGCACAGGGGGAAGGTTCTGGATTTTTGCATAATGCAGGCTCGGGTCGTCCATGTCATCACCTGCCCATTTGGTGGTTGCTGCTATCCACTCTCCGGCTTCATTCTGATACTCAAATATGACGTTTTCCACATCTGTCTGCCCGGACAGACTTCCTTCCGCGCTAAGCAAACGGATATTGACTGTTGCCTCTGTACTGCCGATCATGACGGGATCTGTAATTGCAGGGAAAGAGAATTGATTGCCTTGCATTGTCATGCTGAAGGATACTTCTGCTTCCTGTGTACGGCCTCCTGTATCGGTGGCTCTCAATGAGAATGTACTTGTTTCTTCAGTTCCTTCTGTACATAGTAAGTTCATGACGAGAGACGTGAAGTCTATCAGTGCCAGATTGCCGATTTCGTCATTCAGGCCGATTAATCGCAATCCTTTGTCAACCAACATTTGTTTGGCTGCCTTTTGTGCTTCATTCTGTGAAGCTAAGTCAACCGTTTCAGGAATTCCCAGGGATTTTAGATAGGGAGAAGATATGTACAGTTCGCATGTCTGTATTCCGGCACGGGCATTCAAGGTTACTTTCATGGATGCTGGTTGGGCGCCTTCGCGTAGGGTCATGGATGCACCGTTTTCGAATCCTTGGGTCGTGAATACCGGTTCTTTGATGTTCAAGGAAGCATCAGACAAATCGATTTCTTTTGTTTCTTCAGCTTGTACTGTATTATATGTGATTTGTAAGGTTCCGCTACCTACTTCTCCATTGTTGACATCTACATTGATGAGGTAGTGTTGTTGGCCTTCCGTTTCTTCGATACGTAGTAATTCAAGGTTTTTGGATGTCCCATTCTGCTTTTCAAACTGGGTGTTTAAAACCAATAATCCAGGTTTCAAATACACGGATCTGGTTTCTTCTTTCCCAATTTCTACAGGATTGTTAAGCTCCGAGCGTAACTGCATTGAGAACGTTTTGAAATACTTCTTTACAGCATCCGTGCAGGTTATGGATACTTTTACATTGCTAAGTTTGCAGGTTATCTCGGCTTCTGTATTTTCCCGATTTTTTATTTGGAGGTTGGTAGTCCCTTCGTAGTATGGGCTAAAAAATCCTTCTTTGTCTATGGCTCCATAGACGGCCTTTAACTCGTAATTCCCGACGCTGAATTGTTGTGTGGGGTCGTAAGTACTGAATGTTTCCCAATATTCTGTCAAGACTCCATTGGCATACATGTAAAGTTCAAAGTCTTCAACATTTGGAATATCGTCCGAAGAACGTGTAATGGCAGTTTGCAAAGTGTCAGATAAGCTTTTGGTTTGCGTGGAGTTGCCCAATTCAATTAATTGGTTGTCTGCCTCAAGGCGTAATGCCAGAGTTCCATATCCATTTGTCAAATCACTTTCATTGCGTTCGCATCCATATAATAAAATGATAATGGCGGTAAACAGAAACAGATGCCATTGAATACTTCCGAAGTGTGCGGCCAGCATTGTTTTAGTATTCATACTCGTTTTATATATAAAATCCGCCGCAAAGTAACAACTTTTCTCGAAATGCTGCAAGTCCCTTTTTAAGGGAATTCAGTTCTTTTTTTAAGGAATTGGGTCGTGATAGAGGGAAAATAGCCCGTTTTATGTCTGTTTTTTAAGATTCAGGGCAAAAGGAGGAAGAAGTGAAAGGCTATTTTGAAGAGTCTGGTGGCCGGCGGAGCGACAGGCTTGGGCCCGTTACCATTGAAGGGAACAGCCGTTACCTTTAAAGGGTAACGCCCGTATCCTTCAAAGGTAACGGGCGTTTCCGTGCACAGGAAACTGTCGTTTCCTTGGGGTGGGAACGGCCGTTTCCATGTACAGGAAACGGCCGGTAGGGGAGCTTTATTCCGGCATCATCACAACGCCCTGCTTCTTCCTGCCGTCCATCTTGACGGTCATGGGACGATCGAAGCGGACGTGGCGCAGGTATTCCGTCTCATGCAGGGCAGGCTGGGCGTTGAGGTAGTCCTGGTTGTAGAGGCCGTCGTTCATGTAGGCGTTGATGGTGAAGTAGCCCACGCCGAACGACGTCAGGTTCTGGAAGAAGTGGGTGCCCTGGCTGGGATCTACGCGGTAGTTGGTCAGGCCGGCCTCCACAATGACGCGGGCCGCACTGATGTGGGGCCACTTCACGGGGATGCCCAGCCACGTGTCGCTGCTGCCCCAGCGGCCGGGGCCCACCAGCACATAGTTGCGTCCCTCGTCCAGGAACTGCTGGTTGAGCTTCTCGATCTCCCAGGCTATCTTCTGGTTGTTCGAAGCGCTGTAGTGGTCGGTCTTCACGTAGACGATGTCGTAGAGGTCGTTCATGATGCCTTGTCCCAGGGAGTTGTTGGAGCGCAGCAGCAGCCGGTCGTCGGGGATGGCGCTGAGGTCTTCGTCGAGCACGGCGTTGTTGTCCACGATGGGGCGTATTTGCAGCAGGTAGAAGGTGCCTGTCTTGTCTTTCTCGCGGCTCAGGGTGGCGGCAAATTCTATTTCTACAGGGCGGCGCATCTCTTCCTGCCCGTACTTCAGGGCCAGTTGCAGGATGCGCGCCAGGGGGAAGACGTCGTGTTGCAGGATGTTGGCAAAGGTGATGACCTTGCGCCCTCCCGGATACAGGCCGTCGCGGATAATCTGGTCGTAGGGGTCGTAGGTCGAGGCGATGTAGTTGAGCGCACCGTCCTTCTCGGCTTCCTTGACGGGCAGCTTCAGCAGGTTGAAGCCGTCGTCGATAGAGAAGTCGTGGCCGGAGTTGCTCAGGTCGAGGGCGTAGAAGCGGGTCTGCGTCTCGCGCAGGGCTATCTCCATCTCGCTGGTCTGGAGCACTTTGGTGGGGTGGTAGGGCGAGAAGCGGAGCGTCAGGCCGCCGTCCACGATGTACTTGCCCAGTCCGAGAGCCAGGTTGACGATGCCTTCCTCGGCCTTCTCGTCGCCCAGGGGGTAGTAGTTGAGCGAGCGGGCCACGCCCGACATGCTGGGGTAGAAACGGGGACCGTACTGGTTGCCCACCACTTCCTGCAGGATGACGGCCATCTTCTCCTGGTCGATAACGTTGCTCGTGGCCTGCATGTAGGCCTTGGAGTCGCGGAAGTAGACCGAGGCATAGACGCCCTTGATGGCGTCGCTCAGCATGCGGAGCATCTCGTACTTGTCGTCCAGATAGGGTATCATATACGTGTTGTAGATGCCGGCGAAAGGCTGGTAGTGCGAGTCTTCGAGCAGCGACGACGAGCGCACGGCGATGGGCGACTTCACCACGTCGAAGAAGGTGAAGAAGTCTTCGACCAGACGGTCGGGCAGCTTGGCCTTGAGGAAATAGCGCAGGATGGTGGAGTCGTCCACGTCCGACAGGGCCACCTGGTAGAGGTTGTTGGTCTCCATGAACTCGTCGAACACGTCGGTACAGAGCACCACAGTCTTGGGGATGGCTACGCGGGCGTTGTCGAACTCCTCGAACTCGGGATGGCGCTTCACCAGGTTGTCGATGAAGGCCAGGCCACGGCCCTTGCCTCCCAGCGAACCTTCACCGATGCGGGCAAAGTTGGAGTAGCGGTCGAAGCGGTCGCGCTTGAAGACGGCCACCACGCCCTGGTTCTTCATCTTGCGGTACTTGACGATGGCTTCGAAGATAATCTGTCGGTGGGCATCCACATCCTGGAGCGTGTTCCACGTGATGGGTTTCAGGAACTCGGCGATGGGGAACATGGCGCGCGAATAGAGCCAGCGGCTGATGTGGTTGCGGCTGATGTGATAGAGGAACGATTCCGAGGGGACGGCAAACAGGATGTTCTGCAGTTCCTTGAGGTTCTTTACGCGGGCTATCTCTTCCATCGTGTCGGGGTTGCGGAAGATGAAGTCGCCGAAACCGAAGTTGTCCGACACGATGCGGCGCAGGTCCACGTCCATTTTCTTGGAGTTCTTGTCGATGAAGGCGGCCCCGTATTTGTTGGCATAGGTCATGTTCTCCGTTTCGGACGACTGGATGATGAGCGGCACGAAGGGGTCTTCCTTGCGGATGGCGGCGCAGAGGCGGATGCCGGCCATGCCGTCCTTTTCGCCGCGCTCGGTGCGGGGGAAGCGGACGTCGGTCACCACGCCCAGTATGTTGTTCTTGTACTTGGTGTAGATGGAGATAGCTTCGTCGTAGGTGCGGGCGAGTACGATTTTGGGACGTCCGCGCATGCGCAGGGTGCGCTGGTGGGCGTTCAGCGCCTCGGTACTGAATTCCTGACTCTGCTTCAGCACGAATTTGTAGAGGTTGGGCAGCAGGGACGAGTAGAAGCGGATGCTGTCCTCTACCAACAGAATGGCCTGCACGCCCACTTCGTTGACGTCGTGTTCCAGGTTCATCTTGTCCTCGATCAGCTTGATGATGGATACCAGCAGGTCCGTGTTGCCCAGCCAGCAGAACACGTACTCGAAGGCGCTGAGGTCTTCGTTGGCAATGCGCTTGGTGATGCCGTGGCTGAAGGGGGTGAGGATGACCATCGGAATGTGGGGCCATGCCGCCTTGATGGTGCGGGCCACGTCAAAGCCTTCGTTGTCGCCCGTGCCCGGCATGCAGATGATGAGGTCGTAGGTCATGTTCTTCAGCTGGGCCAGAGCCTCGTCGCAGGTACTCACCTGCGTGAAGCGGGGCGGATAGCGCAGGGACAGCGAAGTGTATTCGTTGAATATCTTCTCGTCGATGCGTCCGTCGTCTTCCAGCATGAAGGCGTCGTAGGGGTTGGCTATCAGGAGTACGTTGAAGATACGGCGGGTCATCAGGTTGGCAAATTGCGTATCTTTCAGGTAAAGCAGATTGAGTTTCAGTTTGCTGAGCATGTTTTTCCAAAATTAGTAAGGCAAAAGTCGTGTTTTTTCTTGGGATATGCAAGTGGGGGGATAAAAAAGAATGCTTTGTCATCCCAGCTTAAAGCCGGGATGACAAAGCATTTTGCTGATGTGACTTTGTTTTGAGCCCCTCTTGCTGGCAGCTCGTTTCTGCATCAGTGCTTGTAGCACACCTTATATATAATAGGTATGTCGAGCACGCCTTGCGGGGCTACGCTGCGGGTACTTGCCGTCCGTTTGGGACCTGGAATCAGCGGGCTGTATTCCAGCACGTGACGCATGCGTTCCCTTTGGTTGGGCGTAAAGCGGTCTGCATAGCTGATCTCGTAATCCATCAGGTTGTAGGACGTGAAGACATCATCGGGATCCAGACTGTTCACGCGCAGGAAACCGGGCAGCAGGTCTTCCATGTTCTTGCTTTCCATATAGGCTCTATAGGCTTCTACCATGGTGGTGTTCTGATAGATTGACCGATTGTAGGGCTTGGTATCTGTACAATAGTCGGAATCGGCGTTGGGGTCATCTCCTTCGTTGAAGGCGTGGTGCAGGCCCAAGTAGTGTCCCAGCTCATGGGCGAGTGTCACGTTGGCGTCGGCCGAGTTATATTGACCTTCGGGAGTATATTGGTTGAAGTAGAGGCTGTTGATGGATACGCAATGCGGATAGTTCAGATTGGAGTTCTCCAAACGATCGTATTCCACAGCCGTCAGTCCTTCCAGGTAGTTCTGCCCTTGTGCGGACAGGGGCAGGTGGGAGATACCCAAAATGGTTCCGCCGTCCACTTCGGCGAAATTGTAGAGCATGACGTTGATGTACTTGTTCATGTCCCAGAGCAGGTTCAGGATTTTGGAATTGCTGCTTTCCATGAAGCTTTCACAGTCGATGGGCATTTCGTTCCAAGAGATATATTCCACTCCCGGCGTGTCGAGTTGGTTGCCCGCTTCGTCCGTTTCGGGTAAGTAGAAATCCAGATTGATATCCTGTCCGGCATCACCGCCTGCGGCGATGGTATGCCCGTCATAGTATTGGTTGACGTTGGCCAGTACCTGCTGGATGAGGCGGGTGTCGATGTACTGGAGCGGATCGCTCTTGTCTTTATACAATACGTGGAAGATGACCGGAATCCGGTAGGTCAGCTCCTGTCCGGCTGGTACGGCCTTTTGTACGATGTCGATGTTGGTCTGGGTGCCGTTGCAGTAGATAGCCACGGTGCCGGTTCGGTCTTTGGAGATGTTACCCATTACTTCTATCTGGATGGTGGCGTCGCCGGTTCCCTTGCTGGGTGTTACGCTGCACCAATCCTTGTTGAGGCTGGTGGCTGTCCATTCGCCGGAGGTGTGGATATCAAGCGAAAGGCTTTTCCCTTCAGGCGGAACGTCGGTGAAGCTGTTTTGCGACAGGGTGAATGGAGGCTCGTTGGTGCTGCAGCTTGCCAGAATCAGGCAAAGGAAGGCAGCCATCAGGTAAGTGAATTTCGTTTTCATGTCTTGATGAACTGGTTAAATGCTTAGGATTGATTAAAGTCATAGATGCAAAGATATGAATAATTTTTGGATTTTTAATACATTGGCTCCATTTTCTTTTTGACGTATGCTACTTGTTTACTTGTGAAATGACATTTTATTATTATTTGCTTATTTTTTCGGTTGAAAGTTTAGAAGATTTGAAAAGAATGACTATATTTGCAGTGTTGTTAGCTGACATTTTGATTGGCTGACGCAAAGGAACCCATTTGATGAACCTTTTAAAGCGTAATATTATGAATATTGAACGTATCATGGCCTCTTTGGAGGCAAAACATCCCGGCGAATCTGAGTATCTTCAAGCCGTCAAGGAAGTGCTTCTTTCCATCGAAGATATCTATAACCAGCATCCTGAATTCGAGAAGGCCAAGATTATCGAACGTCTGGTAGAGCCCGACCGCATCTTTACGTTCCGCGTAACGTGGGTGGACGACAAGGGTGAAGTCCAGACAAATCTGGGCTATCGCGTGCAGTTCAACAACGCCATTGGCCCGTACAAAGGCGGTATCCGTTTCCATGCTTCCGTCAATCTGTCCATCCTGAAGTTCCTGGGATTTGAGCAGACCTTCAAGAATGCCCTGACTACGCTTCCGATGGGGGGCGGCAAGGGCGGTTCTGACTTCTCGCCGCGCGGCAAGAGCGACGCTGAAATCATGCGTTTCTGCCAAGCCTTCATTCTGGAATTGTGGCGCCACCTGGGTCCCGACATGGATGTGCCTGCCGGCGATATCGGCGTAGGCGGCCGCGAGGTTGGATATATGTTCGGTATGTACAAGAAGCTGACTCGTGAGTTTACGGGTACCTTTACCGGCAAGGGACTGGAGTTCGGCGGTTCGCTGATCCGTCCGGAGGCTACCGGTTTCGGCGGTCTGTATTTCGTGAACCAGATGCTGCAGACCAAGGGCATCGACATCAAGGGCAAGACGGTGGCCATCTCCGGCTTCGGCAACGTGGCATGGGGTGCCGCTACCAAGGCTACCCAGCTGGGCGCTAAGGTAGTGACCATTTCCGGTCCCGACGGCTACATCTACGATCCCGACGGTATCAGCGGCGAAAAGATTGACTATATGCTGGAACTTCGTGCATCGGGCAACGACATCGTTGCACCTTATGCCGAGCAGTTCCCGGGTGCTACGTTCGTGGCCGGCAAACGTCCGTGGGAAGTGAAGGTGGACATCGCACTGCCTTGTGCTACCCAGAACGAGCTGAACGGTGACGACGCCCGTCAGCTGATTGCCAACAACGTGCTGTGCGTAGGCGAAATCTCGAACATGGGATGTACGCCCGAGGCTATCGACCTCTTCATCGAGCACAAGATGATGTACGCACCGGGCAAGGCCGTCAATGCAGGCGGTGTGGCCACCAGCGGACTGGAAATGTCGCAGAACGCCATGCACCTCAGCTGGAGCGCTGCCGAAGTGGATCAGAAGTTGCATGCCATCATGCACGGCATCCACGAACAGTGCGTGAAGTATGGTACTGAGCCCGATGGCTACATCAACTACGTGAAAGGCGCAAATATCGCCGGCTTCATGAAGGTTGCCCACGCCATGATGGGACAAGGCATAATTTAAGAGAGAAACTTTGTTTAGTTGTATTTGTATTTGTGGTTTATGCTGCCCTGTGCCTGTGAAGGTACGGGGTAGCGTTTTTTTGTCCGTCAGGCAGATGAAGTGGCAGGACGTTACCTGTTTATGGGTATTTTGCAGCGATTTGTCCGAAAAGGCTTTAACTTAGTTTCCAATGTATAGGGCTTAATCTTTAAAATTATTACCTTTGCACATCGAAACCAATAAAACAGTTAAGAATATGCTATTTCCGGAATTGAAACAAAGACGTGATAAAATACGCGTACTGATGGCACAACAGGGGATTGATGCCGCCCTCATTACTTGCAATGTCAACTTGATTTATACCTACGGACGGGTAGTCAGCGGCTATCTGTATCTGCCGTTGAACGATTTTGCCCGTTTGTTCGTGAAGCGTCCCAACACCATTGAAGGCGAACACATCATGCCCATCCGAAAGCCCGAACAGCTGCCGGAACTGATTCAGGCATGCGGCCTGCCGTTGCCGAAGAAGCTGATGCTCGAGGGAAGCGAGCTGTCCTTTAACGAATACAATCGCCTGGCGGCCTGTTTCCCCGAGGCGGAAGTGGTGCCTTGCGGTACGGATCTCATTCGCCAGGCACGCAGCACCAAGACGGAGATGGAGATTGAGTTCTTCCGTCGGTCGGGCGTGGCGCATGCAAAGGCTTACGCACAGATTCCGTCGGTCTACCGGCCCGGCATGACCGATCTCCAGCTTTCCGTTGAGGTGGAGCGGCTGATGCGCCTGGAGGGTTGTCTGGGTATCTTCCGGGTGTTCGGACAAAGCATGGAGATATTCATGGGAAGCCTGCTGGCAGGCGACAATGCGGCGGCTCCTTCGCCCTACGACTTCGCTTTGGGAGGTGCCGGACTCGACCCCACGCTGCCTGGCGGTGCCAACGGTTCGCTGATACAGCCCGGGCAGAGCATCATGGTCGATATGGGAGGTAATTTCTATGGTTACATGGGCGACATGAGCCGTGTATACTCCGTCGGCAAGCTGACGGATCAGGCTTATGCGGCCCATCAGACCTGCCTGGAGATACAGGAGGCCGTGGCAGCCATGGCCAAGCCGGGAGTCATCTGCGAGGACCTGTACAGCAAGGCCATCGAGCTGGTGACGAAAGCCGGTTTTGCCGACTATTTCATGGGAGTGGAGCAGAAGGCGAAGTTCATCGGTCATGGCATCGGACTGGAGATCAACGAGGCACCTGTCATCGCTCCCCGCATCCGTCAGGAACTGGAGCCGGGCATGGTCTTTGCCCTCGAGCCGAAAATCGTATTGCCGGGAGTCGGTCCGCTGGGTATCGAGAATTCCTGGGTAGTGACGACTGAAGGCCTGGAAAAACTGACGCTTGCTCCCGAAGAAATCATCGAGCTTTAACGGGCAGTTGTTTGGGAATGTCATGCAGTGCTTCGTGAACTGCTGACGAAGTGCTTTGTTACCCCCTCATGCAGTTGCTTCGTCAGAGTGTAAGGAAGCACTGCATGAGGGGGGAACGAAGCACTTGATGATAGTGTTCCTTTGCACCATTTTACTTTGAATATTATAACTTGTCACCCTACTTGGTTGATTGTTAATGATTTATTGCGTCAAGTGAAAGGCGTGTTTATAAACTTTCTGTAACTGACTAAATAAATAGGCTGCCTTTAAAGGCAGCCTATTTATTTAATTGTCCGCGTAAAGTTTACCCGAGACTTTACGCGTCACCGTAAAGTATATATAATCAGATAGTTACTGCGTCAAGTTTTTAAACTTGCCTTTTGCTCAACCACCGGCGTACAGGCTCGTCGTAAAGTTTCAGGCAGAGCCAGGCCAGCAGGATGCTGCCGGCATAGACCGTGAGGGCCGTGGGCCACACTTCGCGGAATGTATAGTATTTGTGCTCGATCAGCCAGGAGTAGAACAGGTACATCACGGGGTAGTGGACGGCATAGAGCGGATAGGAGATGTCGCCTGCAAACCGGCATATCCGGGTGGAGTGCTTGTCCGTAGTCTTTCCGGAGGCAGCCAGCCACACCAGCACGGGGAATACGAGGAAGATGCAGAATACTTCGTACAGACCGTTCAGGCAGATGCCTTCTTTACCTTCTATATAAGGAACGCAGAACAGAACGAGCAATACGGCTGTGCAAATCCAGAAGGCCCCTTTGATTTTGACGGGCTTGAAGTGGCGCGACAGCAGCATGCCCAGTGTGAAGGGGAAGAGCATGCGCAGCAGTCCGCCCACGAAGTTGGCACCGTCCAGCGTCCAGCCTACACCGATCATGCCGTAGCCCACTACGTCGAACAGGGCGAACCACGCCAGCCCCAGTCCCGACAGGACGGTCAGCAGGCCCAGCATCTTGTTGCTCAGGCGGTGGATGAAGAGTGCATAGAGGATGTTGCCGATGTATTCGAAGAAGAGCGACCAGCTCGGCCCGTTCAGTGGAAACATTTCACCGTTGCCTCGTATGTCATAGCAGGCACCTGGGGCGGCCGGAATGAAGAACAGGGCACAGAGCAGGGCAAGCATCACCAGCGAAAGGCTCACGTGGGTGCCGTCCCATTGCACCGAACCTTGCAGCAGGTAGAACACCACGCCCAGTACGGCTCCCATCACAATCATCGGATGGAGGCGAATCAGCCGCCGCTTGAAGAAGTTGCCCAGACTCATGCTTTTGCCCAGTCGGTCGTCGTAGGCGTAGCCGATGACGAAACCGGACAGGATGAAAAAGAAGTCTACGGCCAGGTAACCGTGGTTGATAACGGTAATGAGGGTGCCCCCGGCAGCAAAGGACAAGCCTTCGAAGATGTGGTAGAACACCACCAGCAGGGCGGCTACGCCACGCAGGCCGTCGAGCAGTTCATAATGGGGTTTGGTGTCGCTGAAGGCGGCAGAAGAAACTTTAGTCATGGCATTTTTGTAGTTTAGGACTTTGGGTCCGGTTAATGATGGCGCAAAGTTACACCGGTTCATTATGGAAAAAATTGTCCTGTAACAAAAAATGAGCTTATTGGAATGATTTTCTGTTCTTTCGGATGCGGCTGAGTGTGGGAAGGGTTATTCCCAGATAGGAAGCGATATAGCCCAATTGTGCCCTTTGGCATACTTGGGGAAACTGCTCCTGAAAAGCCATATACCGTTCTTTGGCTGCCAGCGTGAGCCGTTCCTTGTGGGAACGGTGCAGCCGCCGGTATTCATCCTGATGGATTACACGCCCCCAGTTGGCCAGTTCGATGTTGGTCTGGAACAGGTGGAGCAGGCTGGTAAGTGATATCCGGTAGGCGGTTACTTCTTCCAATGTTTCCACATATTCTTCGCTGAGTTTTCCATAATATAGTTCGTCCATGCTGAAGACAATGCCTCCTTCACACGAAAAAGATGTTGTTATTTCTTCGCCGTTGACCAGCCAGAAAGAGCGTGTCATGCCTTTTTCTATGAAGTAGGCAGCCTTGCAGTATTTGTCTGCTTCTATCAGCCAGTATCTTTTGGGGAAGTGGCAGAGGGTCAGTTGTTCTTTCAACAGCCGGATGCTTTCATCGGACACCGGATAAGCGGCTCTCATTTTTTCTATGATGTTTGTCATTGGGCTATGTTTGCTGTGTCTTGGTATTTGTTTTTTTAGTCTCCTTCGTAATATTCTCCCAAGAAGTAACGGGCGATGAAGTCCCAATTCTGCTGCAGTACTTCCCGTCCTCCGTCAAAAGGAAGGGTCGCGTCGGGCAGGAGGTTGTGGCGCATGCCATACTTCAGCAGGTCGAAAGGGCAACGGCCGGGCAGGCAGAACAACTCATAGCTCTTGGCCGAGGCAACTGCGGCGTTATAGGCCGGATTGCGGGAGTCGAAGAAGCAGGAGGCTACCCCGGGAGCGAGCAGCATTCCTTTGGCGTTGGCGTAGATGACGAAATCCTTTTCTTCTTTCAGTTCGGCCAGTATGCCGTCGGGGTGGTCTTGCCATTCCAGTGTACCGATGAGAAAGCTGCGCAACGTTTCGTACGTGGCAAAATAGAGTAGGGGGTGTCCGTGGCTATATTGCAGGCAGCGTTCCACGTCTTTGGTCAGGCGGGAACCGGGTACCACCTCGGGCAAGGAAGTTGCAGGCGTTTCCAGCAGGCTGAGGTCCATGGCCCAAGTGGCCGGAGAGGGGACATCGTTGATGGGGGCTTCTTCAAAGAGGGCATCCATTCGGTCGTAGAGTTGCCCGGCCAGTGTCAGGAGAGCCTCCTCATGCGGATTCTGGAAACGAAAAGCAGGGTATGTATCGGACAGGTTTTTCCACAGCAGAAAGCACACATCGTCGCGGTTGATTTCGTCATCAATGTATCCGTTGCAGGCATAAAACGGCAGCGGATGTCCGTACATCTTGCCGAAATGGGCCGTGAATGCCTTCCAGCCTCCTGTTTGGGCAATGGCATCCTGAAAGTAAAGGGTAATGTTCACGGCTGCCGCAGTTCTCTTTTCAGCGGTACTGTCGGCAAACAGCGGGGAGGCTGTAATGAGGGGAAGCGTCTCATTGGCGAAGTTCAGGTACCAGGCATCTCCGGGCAGCGCCTGTGTACGGCTGTTTGCTTCCAGCCAGCGTTTCATATAGACAGAAGTCGTTTTCATGCGTTTAAAATAACGTGAGTTCGAAATAATAATAAATATATTTCAGTGATAATTAGAAACATAGCGATAAAAGTATTAAATTTAT
>ERZ780167.933-NODE-933-length-28050-cov-11.831327_pt1 | contig 28050 bp, 27 predicted proteins | sample MGYA00510982_ERZ780167 | MGnify/ENA primary metagenome ERZ780167 (study PRJEB29588, sample SAMEA2146107) | human gut metagenome | biome: human gut; feature: human-associated habitat; material: faeces | place: Denmark | collected 2008/2010 ... | reverse complement strand
TCTCGTCATTAGAAAGTACGCCCAAGCTATTATAAATATCAGTATTCAATTGCATTACATTCATTATCGAATCCTTTCTTTTAGCTAGTAATTATGCAAACGAGCAATATGAAAGTCAGCTTTAAAATTGCCGAATGCAGTCTATTTGGTGCAAAGTTAAACAAAAAGCATGAAACTCACAAAAGATTTCGTACTTTTTATATGTTTTTGAGTACCATTTATGAGTTAGCTACGTTTTTGCATCAAGCAGAATGGTTGATAATGCAGAGGTAGCACCAGTTGATACCATGGTTCCAGATGCTCCTTCAGATACAACAGAAGTTGGCACTCCTATCCAGCCACAGGCAGGTGTTGAGGATTCAACCCAACAGGAGAATTCTACAGAAGCAACTCCGCAAGCCAAAAGTTTAAATCTATTAAACATTCCCGGTTTTTGACATTTGTGTCATTTTTCAGGAATGAACACACGAAAAGTCATTGACATCTTATTTTTTGGAGCTTACTATACAAGATTTTGAATGCAAAATCCCACAAAGGAGCCATTTCTATTCCCGATTTTTGTCATTAATGACACTTTTCGGGAATGACTATGATTATAAAAAGAGATTATTATTTACAACAACTCATATCGAGCAAGTCTAACAATCTCATAAAGATTGTAACTGGAATTAGAAGAAGCGGCAAATCGTTTCTTCTCTTCAACTTGTTTCACAATCATTTGATTGAAACAGGAATAAGTGAAGACCATATAATAGAAATAGCATTAGATGATCGCCTCAACAAGAATTTACGTGACCCAGATGTTATTCTTCAACATATTCACGAACGTATCATAGATGACAAACTCTACTATATCATATTGGACGAAGTACAAATGATAGATGAGTTTACCGATGTACTGAATAGTCTTTTGCATATTCGCAATGCAGATGTATATGCCACAGGAAGTAACTCCAAATTTCTATCCAAAGATGTGGTTACAGAGTTTCGAGGACGTGGTGACGAAATACATCTATTCCCATTGTCTTTTGCTGAATTATATGATTCTGTAGGAGGAGACAAGTTTGAGCTGTGGAAAAGTTATTATACTTATGGGGGACTACCAGGTATATTGGAATTAGATAGCGATAAGAAGAAAGCTGCATACCTCCAATCTTTACACGAAACAGTGTATCTCAAAGATATAATAGAGAGGAACAACTTGAAAAACAGCGAAGAATTCATGGAATTGATGCGTGTGATGGCTTCATGTATAGGTTCTCCTTGCAATCCTAGTAAGCTGGATAATACATTCAAAAGTGTTAAGAATGAAACGCTTGACAGAAAAACCATATCCAAATATCTTTCCTACATGGAAGATGCTTTTCTTATAGAAAAGTCGATGCGATATGACATAAAGGGCAGAAAATATATAGGTACACTTTCGAAATACTATTTCCAAGACATCGGGCTACGCAATGCCTTACTGAATTTTAGACAAGTGGAAGAGAATCATATCATGGAAAACGTCATATACAATGAGCTTCGTTTACGCGGCTTTTTCGTTGATGTGGGTATGGTAGAGGCAAGGACTGCAAAAGAACGCAAACAACTGGAAGTGGATTTCGTTGCAAATATGGCAGACCGTAGATATTATATTCAATCAGCTTTTGCAATGCCTGATGATGCAAAAAGAGAGCAAGAATGCGCTTCATTAAAAAGAATCGATGATTCCTTTAAGAAGATAATCATAATGCGCGATGACATAAAACCATATCATGACAACAATGGCTTTTATATTGTCGGGTTAATAGATTTCTTGCTAAAACCAGATTTGATGGAACAATTATAGAAATCGGAGAAAGAGTCCATTCATCACGAGTGTACTCTTTCTTTTGATAATCATAGCTTACCTATTATTATATAGTTGGGTACATTACATTCCCCAACTTTTGAGGAATGTTTCCACATTCTTTCCCCATTTTCCACACCATCCACTCTTGACATAGAAGGCATAAATGCCTGATAATCAACGCACATCATTTTTACCCGCCTTTTTGGCACGCAGATTGCGACATGAATAGCGGGTTCGACAACGAATCCACAGAGAAAGTAAGTAACATTAATATAGTAACAATTTAAAAAAGATAAAATTATGAAGAAGTTTATGTTTGCAGCTATCGCAGCTATGGTAATGGTTTCAGTAAGCAACGTTTTTGCATCAAGCAGAATGGCAAATAACGCAGAGGTAGCACCTGTTGATACCGTAGCTCCAGAAGTACCTTCAGATACATTGGCAACTGATACTTCTATCCAGCCACAGGCAGGTGTTGAGGATTCTACACAGCAGGAGAATGCTACTGAGACTACAACAGAGAATGCTACAGAGCAGCAGACAACTGCCGAGTAAAAGATAAAGAACAGTTCATTTTGCAGCGTTATTCATATAATAGGATTTAGTTTTTTAAAAAGGTAATTAGACTTATTCAGGTTACAATAGATATTGCATAGATAGAAATTACAAGGTAGAATTTTAGGTTCGGTTTTTGAAAGTGAATCCTGCTGGCAGTGATGCCGGCAGGATTCTGCGTTTAATAGCCCCTGTTAAACTCATCAAGTATCTGACGAAGATTATCATCAAGCACATTATTATATACACAACGAGCCAGTTCTTCCGGTATTTCCATCCCTCTTGTTGCAACAGCTATTCCTCCTGCCATGCAAGCCATGGTATCTGCATCACCACCAAGCGAGATTGCATTACGGATAGCCGAAGTATAACTATCAGCTTCTAGATATGAGATGATAGATTCAGGAACACTTGTCTGGCAAGTATCCGTAAATCCATAATCTGGACGAATTTCAGCAAGAGTACGATGGAGATTATAACCTTCGAAATGAGCCTCAACGTAATCGCATATTTGCTTCTTGTCTTTTCCCTGACGAGCCAGGAAGATACAAGCAGCAATAGCCTGCGCACCCTTTATTCCCTCAGGATGGTTATGAGTCACCTCTGCAGAAATCTTAGCAAGCTGTAAAGCCTCATCCAATGTCTTGGCATAAAAGCTACATGGACTTACTCGCATGGCAGAACCGTTACCATAGCTGTTATACGGTTCCGTTTTTCTACTAATAATCCACCGCAAGAACTTCTTCCCATAGCCAACAAACATATACTTCCGACCCAATTCTTTCATACACTCCACGAGCTTCTCATGAGTATGTTCAGGATCAATCGTCAGCCATTTTGCAACAGCCAAGGTCATAACCGTATCATCCGTAAAACGAGGCTCTTTGTATATATCGAAGTCCCCATGCTTTACTGGATGAAATTCATACGCAGCCCCGAAGCAGTCGCCAGCGATTGCTCCAATGATACCAGTTGTAGGAAAAGCTAAGCCAGTCCTCCCATTTGTATCCAGCATCTCCTCTTGTTTCCTCATTTTACGAAGAAGTGTATTCCATAAATCCGTTATTTTCTTTAGTAACGTCATAATTGTAAATTCTTGATTATTAAAGTTGTTAATAAATATTTGCAGGTAAATACTATATCTGAGACAAGACATCCTCAATTCCATCCAGTAGTTGCTCTACCCTACCAATGATCGTCTGAGCAGAAAAAGGATTGTCTTTGAATCCTGCATGGTTGTAATCATTGCGTAATTCAACCACCTGCTGCAAGATAGTCACAAATTCCTTGTTCCCCCAAACACTATCATCTGCCAGGATTTTCGCAACGAACTCATTAGTAGTCTCCAGACCATCAGTATTCTTATTCTGTGTCTTGATAGCAATGCAACTGAACACTGCATCGCGACAAACCTTGTTACGATAGTCAAGCTGATAATGACAGCACAGGAAAGTACCCAAACCTTCTTCCAACATGGTCGTAGCCTGCTGATAAAGCTTGTTGGCACAGCACCACTTGGCAGCCTTGATACAGTTCAGTACATTCTCCTTGGCATCAAAATCATTCAACGACTGCTTGATCTTCTCAAAGATAGGCCTGAGCTGAACAATCGTCACTTTCTGTATTCCACCAGCAGTGCGCTTCAGATTCCTCACGTTCTTGCTATCCACAATGGCATACCCACGACAGGTGGTTCGTTCCTCCACCATCTCCTTCAACTTCCTAATAAAGGCACGCAACATCTCCGTATCTTTCGTGCGGATTTCTGTATTCTTCAAGATTGGAAGAAGTGAGGATTCCGACAATTCATAGAGCTTCTGCACCTGACCGTAACGCAGATAATCGGAAGCTGCCAACGTCCAGTCCTGCAAAACAGAAAGAGGAAGCAGATCCATGATAGGTGCAATGTTGCTCTCCTTGTCACGCGCCTCGTAATTGCCATAAAAGATGGCCTTCACCTTCACTTTCTTGAGCAGTTTGGCATAGTTAACAAGCACTACCAGCAGCATGGGAAGATACCGGAAGCTATTGGTGATGTCAAGATACAGTTCGTCACCCTCCTGAAGCTCATCAAAGATAACTTCAAATATCTCCCACATCTGATCACTGTCCTTGCCATCCGGAATCGCTATATCCTGATAGGAGAGATTCATATCCAGCAATATCTTCTCCAATCCCTGATACGCAACCTCCTTCTTGAGCTTGGCACAGAAACGGGTCTCCAGATTCTTGTCCCAGTTGTTCTTCCTTGCCAAATCTGTCAGGAGCATAAGAACCAGGTCGTTTTCTCCTCCCCAGTTCTCCTGCTGCTGTAGATATTCGAGTAAACTCTTCTGCACAAAAAGAGTCTCACTTCCTGTGAAATCATCCTTTCGGTAGCGGCATGTCTCATAAAAAGCCACTCCCAAGACAGATAAAAAAACTCTTCTACTCATGTGGCTTTTTCTTATAATTTCCAAGAGACTTCTTCAAATCATGAGCAAGCTTATCTCTTAAACTCATTGGCTCCATGACTGTAACCTTGCTTCCATATGACAAGATCTTGCTTCTCAGCTCAAAGTTGTCATACACATATAAAGACACGTAAACATAATCCTTGTTTTCTCCATCTTCAGAAATTACTTTCTGAGATACATGGATTGGCTTACTTTCTATATATGGATACTCACCACGGTCTATACGTAACTTCACCTTTATCGGTTCTGCACCATCCGGTTTGGTAACACCTACCACATTCTCAAAGTAAACACGAAAATCTATGCCACATTCCTTGTAGTGAATATGCTGGTTATCCTCCATCTTGAGTATTCTGTCCAAAGCCAGGTTGTAGAGCTTTCCCTCTACCTCATCTCTGTGCTTGGTGGCAATCAGATACCATCGCTGGTTATATTGCTTGAGGAACTGAGGAAAAATAGTCCATTCACGCTTATCTCTTCCAGGAACCTCATATTTTATATCCAGGGTCTGATGCTGTATGATGGCCTTGAGCAAAGGTTCCAACAATTTACGAGGTTTAACCTTTCCATGAGATTTTAGTAATATTTTTTCAAATTCTATACCAGTTCCATCATTTTCGTCATATCCAAGAAACTTGTTGAGTTCATCTGTTATGGTTGTCAAAGTAGAATCCGAGTCCAATCCCAGAAAATCAGCCAATCCCTTCTTGATCCTATTTAAATTGCATAAAACAACTTGGTTGGCTGCAGAATTTCCCTTAATAATAGAGGAACCAGGATCTTGATATTTAAAACAGTGAAAACCGTCTCTTACCTTATCCTTGTTGATTTTTACGCCCAGATTCTCATCAATATGTTTCAAGTCATTACGATATGTTTCCTCAGTAAATTCCTCATTTAATTCCTTATTACAGTATTCCCGGATTTGCTGGATATTCATTGGATGTCCATCCTTGCGCAAACATTCATCAACGAGTTCAAAGCGCTTCTGTCTCACAGTATAACTCTTTGCCATAATTTTCAAAATATTAGTTAATATATTTTCCCGCCGTAACAAGCGATGTTCTTAAACTTTCAATAATCTTGTCAGAAGAGAAATTACTCTCCAAGGCATGAGCCACGACATTTCGGTTTTTGGTAATCTCGAAATATACTCCTCTCAGCTCAAATGGAATGAATTCCTTGTCACTGCAAATCACATCCTTGATACTCTGTCGTTCATCCTTATCAAAAGGATTGTGATTTGCAGTCTGACATGCATAGGAAAGGATGCTCTCCTGCAAGGAAATCAAGGCTGCCGTATAGTTCATGTGCCTGAACTGCCACTGGGCCAGCTGATACTGGAAAAGCGCAGGATTCTGCTCTGTACCCTTGAAGTTATTCAGAAAATCCTTCACAACCGGTTTCACGATCATTTCAGGTAGCATAGAATCAAAATCCTTTTTCATCAAAGCTCTCAAAGACTGGGTCTCCTGAGAGATCGCATATAGATGGTTGAGATTCATCACATCCGAGAAATGCTTCAAACGATTGGTCACATCCGTGTCCTCCTGCTGAAGCAAGCCTGCAATCTGATAGGCATTGCCATACTGCTTGAAGGCCATGGCTCCCACAATCCAGTCATTGAGCTTGAGGATTTTCTTCAGATCCACAATCGGAGCATAACCATACTCCTTGTTCATCTCAATCATGCTATAATATATATGAGAGATCTTGATATTCTTGCTGCTGACATTCTTCAGATAAAGAAGCAGGTTCATGATGGTAATAGGCAATGAACGGAAAGAATGGGTGACATCCACAATGAGTTCATCACCCGTGGAGAGCAACTTGTTCAACTGCAGGATGATGTTGATGTTCTCATTGATTTCCTCCTCATTCACACCATATCTAATCAATGCCAGATGTGCATCCTTTCCAATAGCAGCCTCAATCTCCTTAACATGCGGAATATACAGCTCACTCTTGCTGGTGGCAGCTTCACAATGCTCTGCTATCTCACAATACACATCCTCATCAATCACACCGCCGTTCTTTTCCTGAAAATAGCGATATACCTCTTCCCACATGCAATGGGCAGTACCGATCAAGATGACCTTGTCTATATTCTGAGTTTCATACAATGCAGCCGCCATAAAAGAGTATTCACCCAGGTTCTCTTCACCCAGATGATAGGAAGCCATGCGATATTCTCGGGCAGATTTCTCCTCTCCTCGTTCCCCCTTGTTCACCAGAGGTCCTGTACCGATGAATGATATAAGTACCTTTGCCATAATATTACTGATTAAAGTTTTTAAATTTCTCTGGAAGTTCCTTTCTGGAAAGCGTACCAAAGCCCACACTTCCGCTTTTTCCCAGAGCAATGCCATCTGGCAGTTCCATGTTGCTGACAAACATCAGATCAAAAGTATCAAACTTCACATGCTTGTAGCTCTGTTCCCTGGGCTCCTTCATCTCCGTGATGGCACATTCAATCTGCTCATCGGCATGATAGCCGATGCCCTTCAGAAAGGAAAGGATGTTGCCTGTGATGACCTTCTCCAGAAAAATCACCTTGTCCATAAGAGCCAGCATGGAATGATATTTCTTGAAGTTCTCGTCAGTAAGACCAATATAACTGCTCAGATGATAAAGCTTCGGAGCATCTTCAATTTTTGGAAAATAAGGAGTGAGCGTACAATCCTGTACATGAAACTCCATCTCCTTCTTTCCAATCATGAGACTTATAGGAAACTTTCCCACCAGAGCCATCACTGCCAAGGCAGCATCCGCTATTCCAATCAGACAAACATGATTATCAATTACCTTGTACTGTACCAGAGGATATCCATATCTCAACCCATTCGCCTCATGGTTGTGAAAACAGGGATTTTCCCTGCCTGCCAATTCCACGATGGCACCACGAAAACACCTGAGTTCAGTAGAGCTCAAGGTTTCCTTAAATCTCAACACGGCTATGTTAGTTGCTTCCATTTCTTATTTTTTTGGCGAAAATACAAAAAATATCCGATAAATAACATTTTCTTGAGGAAAAAATAGTTTTTACCATCTTTTTTTTATACTTTTACACCCACAACCGTAAAAACAAAATAACATGGAGAAAAACAAATATATATATGGAGCCTCCATACAGGGCATTCAGGGTTTTATCTTCTCGACCAACTCACTCAAAGACATCGTCGGCGGCAGCGAGCTGGTAGAAAAGATATGCACCACCCTCTTTGAATCCAACTACCTCCAAGGAGCTACCCGTATCATCAATGCAGCCGGCAACATCAAATGTGTCTATGATGATCTCCAGGAATGCGAGAAAACCGTCCTGGAGTTTCCTAAGACCGTGATGCTGGCAGCTCCCGGCATCACCATCAGTCAGGCTGTAGTAAAGGTAACGGAAGAAGAACTCAAGTCCCACTTCTCTTCCTGCATGGACCAGCTGGAGAAGAAACTGAAGATCCAACGTAACAAACCTTCCAAGAGCATGACAACCGGCTTCATGGGAGTAGAACGATCAAGAACCACAGGCCTTCCAGCCATTACACAAGAAAGCCAGGAATATCTGGATGAGGGAACACTAAAGAAACGTGAACTTTCCATAGGCGGTAAGGCCACCATTGCTCTGGCAGAAAAGAGCTTTGGCCTCAAAGATCTATCCCCCCAAAACATCGCCTTGGATATCAAAAGACTTACTGAAAATAATGACTGGATTGCCATTATACACGCAGATGGTAATGGTCTGGGACAAATCTTGTCCAAGTTCAGCGGTTCACAGGAAAAACTACACGACTTCTCTGAAAAACTGAACCAGGCAACCTGCCAGGCAGCACGCAATGCTTTTCAAAAGGTTAATCCAAACCAAAACAAAACAAAAATTCCCTTCCGCCCTGTAGTATTGGGTGGAGATGACATGACCATGATATGCGGAGCAAGCCTTGCCCTTGATTACGTGAAGGTGTATCTTGAAGAGTTCGAGAATGCCACCAAGCAAAAGTTGGGCGCAGAGAACGGACTCACAGCATGCGCAGGTATTGCCTTCATCAAGTCTTCCTATCCATTCCACTACGGATATGACCTGGCAGAAACCCTCTGTACACAGGCCAAAATCGTTTCAAAGAATCCACTCATCCAGAAAGATGCCACAAATGCACCATCGAGTGTGATGTTCTATAAGGTACAGGGCAGCTTCATAGAAAGCTATGCCAACATGATCCTGAAAGAAAAGACCCCACAAAAGGGACTATCCTTCAACTTCGGACCTTACTTCCTGCACCAGACGGAGGAACACTGGACGATAGAAGACCTCAAAGATGCAGCCAATCAACTCAATGGTAAAGAGGGCAACGTAGCCAAGACCAGCATAAGAAAATGGATGACCGCCATGCACCAGAACACAGAAATGGCCAAGCAGGCAGCCAATCGCAGCTATACCATGCTCTCAGCTTCTACCAAGGGAACTTTCCAAAAAGCCATCACCCCTCAGAAGAGAACACTGTCTGAAGATGCGTTCTATCCTGCAGCGGATCTGCTGGACCTAAATACAATTCTCACCCAAAAAACAAAGGAAGGATAAAGCAATGAAAGACTTAAATATAAAAATAGAGTTCTTCTCACCATGGCATTGCGGGTCGGGACTCTCTGCCGGAGCAGACGCAGACTCCCTCGTCATCAAGGACATCAATGGCCTGCCATATATTCCCGGCAAGACGATCAAAGGCCTCATTCGAGAAGCTGTAGAGGACTATTCTGCCCTCAGAGGTCTGGACATGGACCTGGAGAAAGCCTTCGGCAAGGCAGCTACCGCTGAAGAAGTGCTGCCATCCAGCACCCTGTTCTTCACCAATGCTACCCTCAAAGAAGACGAGGCTAAAAGTATCCTTTCCAACCATGTGGAAGACCTGCTATATATTAATAAGGTGGCAACAGCCATTGACGAGAAAAACGGAATCACCCAGGAGCATAGCCTTCGCACCATCGAAACCACCATTCCATGCACGCTCTATGCAACAATCCTCTATGTAGATGATGACATGGAAAGCGTACAGGAAGCGGCACTTGGCTTCATCAAGCATATGGGAACAGGCAGAAACAGAGGACTAGGCAGATGTAAATTCAGTATCGAGAAAGGAGGTAAGGCATGAAAACTCTTCAATTCAAATGTAAACTGCTCTCAGATGTCATCCTGAACCAGCGAGCAGCCACAGAAGGAAACCAGGAATCCCTGACCTTCATACCAGGTAACTGCTTCCTGGGCATCGTAGCCAAGGACTATATGAGCTTCCAGGCCAAGGAGCAGACTGAAATCTTCCATAGCGGACATGTAAGATTCGGGGACGCACACCCGGCATCCAAGGACGCCAAGACAAGAAGCCTCCATATTCCGGCATCCCTCTTCTACCCAAAGCTCAAGTCCTTGGGTGAGGAAAGCTATATCCATCATTTCTATAGCCGTTCAGATGACAAGAACGGTAACAAGGGGCAGCCACAGCAGCTCAAGCAATGCCGCGAAGGCTACTATGAGTTTGACGGTAACAAGGCAAACGCTGTAGAGTGCCTGAAGAGCTTTGCCATCAAGAGTGCTTATGACAGAACCCTTCGCAAGAGCAAGGACAGCCAGATGTTCGGATATGAAGGACTGGAGAAAGGAAGCGAATTCTATTTCTCCGTAGAGATAGACGATGAAGCCCTTGCCCCTGTCATAGAGGAAAAGCTGATAGGAAGAAAACATGTGGGCAGATCCAAGACGGCTCAGTATGGCCTCATTGAAATCACGAAGACTACCTTCGGGGAGATTCAATCAACTCCATCCCTGTTCCATATAAATGGAAACAGCTATATCACTGTCTATGCCGACGGCAGACTCATCTTCCTGGATGAAACAGGAACGGCAACCTTCCAGCCTACAGCCCAGATGCTGGGACTCAACGGAGAAATCGACTGGGAGAAGTCACAGATCAGAACCTTCCAATATGCTCCCTGGAATGGTAAGCGCCAAACCAGAGATGCCGACCGTGTAGGTATCGAAAAAGGCAGTGTCTTCGTTGTCAAACTTGGTGAACAGCCAACAGCCTCACAGCTCCCTTCCTATGTAGGCAACTATAAGAATGAGGGATTCGGCAAGGTCATCTATGGATGGAACCTGTTGCAAAAGGCAGGAGAAAATGGTCAGACCAACCTCAGTCTCTCCCAGAAGACAAAAGTTCAGGCTACAGAGACAAGAGCACTGGAGGGAACACCGCTGCTGTCATTCCTGGCAAGAAAGAAGCACAAGAACAGTTCTTCTGTCTATATCTATGAACAGGTGAACAATTTCGTCAGTAAGTATAAGCCATTGTTCTCACAAGGCAAGTTCTCCTCTCAATGGGGTGCCATCCGCAGCATCGCCCTCCAGCATCCTACCATGAACGAGATTCTCCATGAACTCTTCGACAAGAAGGAATGGAAAAAGCGAGAGCCGTCTCCTACAGATCCAAGTACCGAAGTCAAAGAGCCTACCGGCTATATTACCCATGGTATCAAGGCCAAGGATTGGAAAGCCAAGCAGAGAGACAAAATCCTCAGAGAGTTTATAGAGCAGATGGGTAACAACCAGGAGTATGGAGACCTGTCTCAAAGAGCATTAGTGAACCTTGCCTCTGAAATGGCAAAAAAACAATAAAGCAATGCAGATGACAAAATATAAATACCGCATGATCGCACGCATCACCCTGGAGGCGACATCACCTCTGGCAGTGGGTAGCGGTGAGAAGGACATCATTACAGATGCACCTGTGGCAAGAGACGTGAATGACCTGCCATATATCCCTGGCACATCACTCATGGGCATCATCCGTCACAACCTGAAAGACCTGAAGGAGAGAGACACTATCTTCGGAGGCCAGGAAGAAGGCTCCAAGGTCCTCATTTCCGACGCACTGCTCCTGGGCAGTAACCAGAAGGCCATGGACGGACTTAAGAACATAGAGCAGGATGAGTACCTCAAAGCCTTTGAGGTACTGCCAATCCGCCAGCATGTAAGAATCACGGAAAAGGGTATAGGTGCCAACCATGGCAAGTTCGACGAGCAGATAGTATATAAAGGCACCCGATTCGTCTTCGAGATGGAACTTCTCTCTGAAACGAAGGATGATGAGAATATGCAGAACATTCTGAATACCATCTCCTCTCCTACCTTCAGAGTCGGCAGCGGAACGAGAAACGGCTTCGGAAGCATGAAGGTCGTAAGCATGAAATACGCAAGCTATGATCTGACCCAGGAAAAGGACCTCGATGCCTACCTGAAAAAGTCATCATCGCTGGAAGAGGACTGGAATGAGGCTATGGAGAAGAAGCCATGTGAACTGCAGGGGACTGACTGGATCAAATATACACTCACCCTCAAGCCATTGAACTTCTTCCTGTTCTCATCAGGATTCGGAGACGAAGATGCCGATATGACACCCGTCAAGGAATACTATGTGGACTGGTCAACCGGCAAGCCAGAAATCAAGGAAGCCAAGAGCCTGATACCGGCAACATCCGTCAAAGGAGCCATTTCACATCGTACAGCCTACCACTGGAACCGCCTTACGAAGCACTTTGTGGACAACGCAGAGGCTATCGCAAGCGACAGAAACAAGGCATGCCTGGATATCTTCGGCACCACACTGGATGAAGCAGACATCAAACCATCCAGAGGAAAGGCCATCTTCTCAGATGTCTTCATTGAGAACACGGACTCAAAGGTTCTTCCTCACATCAGAGTAGATAAGTTTACCGGTGGAGTGATGGACGGTGCCCTGTTCCAGGAAAAGGTAAGCACAGCGGAAAACCAGGAACTCGTGGAAGAGATCTGGGTTGAAAAGGAAGCCCTTCAAGACGAATATGTCAGAAAGGCATTCGAGAAAGCCCTCCAGGACATCTGCGACGGTCTCCTGGCACTGGGCGGTGGTACCAACAGAGGAAATGGTATATTCATCGGAACACTTAACATACAAGAGTAAGCATGGAACATCAGATAAAAAATGCAAAATATGAAGGCTACCTCTGGCAAAGCGACCAGAGCAAGCCAAGAATCATAGAAGAAGGGGAACCTCTCTCTTTTACCCTTACAGACGGCGAGAACCCTTTCGTCGTAGAGGGACTGCTGTGGAACCGGGAAGAAAACACTTCTACCCAAATCCGCTATGTGGATGGAAAGTACTTCATTGCCACATATGAGGTAAAGCAGGAAGAGCTGGATGGCTCTGCCACCACAACTCCAGTTACCTACCTGCCACACCGTCTTCCAGGCGTGAAGGCACTAAAGTTCCTGCGCCAGTGGGAAGAGGTGAAGAATGAGCTGTGTGAAAACATGCCTACCCTTCAGCTCAAGGCAAACATATTCGTTGGATTTGAAAAATAAAGGAGGAACTGAAAATGAAAATTACAGCACCCTATAATTTCGTACCACTCAATGAAAAGGTGTTCTACCCTTCCTGGAGTGAGCAGGTTACTCAGGACTTGCCATTCTCAGACTCAGAGGATGGAGTAATCGAGGTGAAACTCAAGAACGTATCTCCTCTCTTCACACGCGACGGTTCACTGAAGGAGCACTCCGCTCATATCATGGGCAATGACGGAAAACGTCACTACTTCATCCCCGGAACCACCATCAAGGGAATGTTGCGCGAAATCGTGGAAATCATGTCCTTCGGCAAGATGCAGGAGGACAAGGACTTCCAGAACAGATGGTTTGGCTATCGTGATGTGGCAAATATTATGGGAGATGAAATACACAAACAGTACATGAAGACAGTAGAAAAAGCAAAACCAGGCTGGCTTTCAAAGAAAGGTGAGAAATATTTCTTCACCCCATGCGATGGACAACTGGAAGAGATTTCACGTACTAAAGTAAAATCAGAATTTCCTGGCTATAATCCAAATGGCTCTATCTGGGAAACAAATGTTTCCATAGGCTCTGACTCCAACCAGTACCCTATCTATCCAGAAAAAGAAATAGGTGACAAAAAATATCATATCGTCTGCACTGGATTAATAGAAAAAAAGACAAAAGAATTGCTGTTTCCATCTGATAGAGGTAAGAGCAGCCCGCTAAACGAGGAAACGATCAGGCTTTTCAAAATAGTCTATGAAGAAACTCCTGACTTTGCTGAGGAAAAAGATGGTAAAGGCTGTTTCCTAATGGCTCTTGAAAAAGGCTATGAAATACCTGTATTTCATGTCGAGATGGCTAATGGACAAGAAATTATTGGTATGTCAAAAATGTTCAAACTGCCATACAAAAACAATGTACGTCAACAGGTTGAATTCCTACAAAAGGCCGACAAAAACAGACACGACCTGGGAGAAACCCTGTTTGGATACACTGGAGACAACAACCTCAAGGGAAGAGTACAGATCAGTCATGCCTTCATGGAGGGAACTGTAGAGGACTCTGAGCTTATAGAGACAAAGGGTATTCTAGGATCCCCTAAGGCTTCCTACTATCCGCTGTATATTAAACAGAGCCATTCACCATACAAAACTTACGATGACGAATCAGGTATCGCAGGAAGAAAGCTGTATAGAATCCACTCTAAGGGAACAATCACCCAGCTGCCAAAAGGAGACAACACAAATACGTATACAACAATTAAGGCTATTCCTGCCGGACAAACCTTCACCCTCAGAATTTCCTTGCATAATACAAGAGAAGCTGAGATTGGAGCTATATTGGCAGCCCTGACGTTCAACATGACTCCAGATGTGTTCTTCAACCTGGGTATGGCCAAGGCTTTTGGCTTCGGCAAATGCCACATCGATAAGGAAGACATCACCCTTCGCGGCTTTAGCCAAGACTTGAACTACTATATGCAGAGCTTTGAGGAAATGATGTCGGTGTTCACTTATGAGAACTACCAGCAGATGTGGGCACAAACCGAAAGCATCACCCAACTAGTCAATATCCTTAGAGAACATAACGAGAAAGAAGTTACGATGATGAAGGTTGAGGAGTATGGAGATTGCAAGAATGAAACCAAAAACCCATTCAACAAGCTCCAGGAAAAAGGTACTCCAATCCATTCATGGCTCACAGATGAAGACAAGGACAAGATTAGAGACCTTGCACTCAAGGCTAAAGGTGAAAGAGCTGAAAGAGAAGCCCGCAGATCACTCTCCGAGCAATATACCCTTGCCAAGAGCTATGTAGAAACCAAGGAATACCAAAAGGCAAAGGAACTCTATTACGCAATCATGGACGAACTCTTCAAAAAAGGAATCAACACCCAGGAAGAAATCCAAATCGTTGCCGATATAGATGACCTGATTGACAAACAGGAAGAAGCGAAAAAGCAACAAGCAACAAAAGCTGCCCAGGATGCTATAGAAGAAGAACTTAAAGCTGGTCTTGGCACCACCCTTGACAAACTCGCAGGTGATGGCGTTAGCTATAGCATCAAAGACTTCAAGGTATGCTTCCAGAAAGTAGAGATATGGCTGAAAAAATCCAGGGCATCACAGCTCAAAGAATCCGACAGCAACGACCTCTTCAATACCTCTATGCGCTTGCTCCAAGAACCATCCAAGAAGGAAGTGAAGGAACTTGCCAAACCATTTGACAAGAGTGGCATCTGGAAAAAGCTGACAGGTTTCCTAGGAGAAGACAAGGCCAAGGAACTCCATGATTCCTACCAGAAGTAAAAAAGGATAGGTCCAAATAGACCTGAACAGAACAGCAAATCACTATATTAAAATCAATCCCATATCAAGGAACTCCAGCCTTGATATGGGATTTTTTCATGTAACAGATTTCCCAAACATATAGTTTCTTTTTACAGAGAAAAATGGACCAGTATCTTTTGTTCGTTATGACGGACGAAATAGCTTTCCCTGTGTTTCACTTCTTGTAGTAGTGGAAGATGGTCTCGTACTATCTCAAAAGATAAGAGTCATGCTATTGTAATCTCGTCTTAATCTTTGTTGTAGTGGACGATGATAGCCTCGTACAAGTAGAAGAGTTCATTAACAAGGGTATTGAAGTCTTAATCCTTGTTGTAGTGGGCAATGGTCTCGTACTTATGGAAAGATTAGATTTAAAAAACATCGAAAAGATGGTCTTAATCCTTGTTGTAGTGGACGATGGTCTCGTACTATCTCTACAAGGGGTACTGCGATTATTCCTGGGCTGTCTTAATCCTTATTGTAGTGGACGATGGTCTCGTACATCTACAATGATCCTCTCTTCAGGGTTAAGTAAAGTCAAGTCTTAATCCTTGTTGTAGTGGAAGATGATCTCGTACTTGTATGTTCAAAACAATCAAGGGAGTTTATGGAAAAGTCTTAATCCTTATTGTAGTGGAAGATGATCTCGTACACAGAAGATCAAGAAGAAGGTTACTCAGACCTTGACGTCTTAATCCTTATTGTAGTGGAAGATGGTCTCGTACATATGTTAACAGGTAAATCAACTCTCTTGCAGGTACACCGTCTTAATCCTTGTTGTAATGGAAGATGGTCTCGTACAGACACATCGAAGCTCATCGATAAAGCACTCTTCAGTCTTAATCCTTGTTGTAATGGAAGATGGTCTCGTACTCAGAATAAGATAAAAGAGAAAGAACATAGAAACTGGAGTCTTAATCCTTGTTGTAGTGGAAGATGGTCTCGTACATCTTAAGTTCCAATTCGAAAGTCCAAATACTTCTGGAGTCTTAATCCTTGTTGTAGTGGAAGATGGACTCGTACAGAACATCTTTCTAATCCATTATTCAGTTATATGGTGTCTTAATCCTTGTTGTAGTGGACGATGGTCTGGTACCTCTTCGTAAAGATGATACTGAACGTAAGTTGAGTAAGTCTTAATCCTTGTTGTAGTGGACGATGGTCTGGTACGAACGTTCCTATAGTTACTCCTATAGTATTACCTATTGTCTTAATCCTTGTTGTAGTGGACGATGTTCTGGTACTAGTTCAATCAAAGGAGAAAACACATGCTTCAGGAGGGTCTTAATCCTTGTTGTAGTGGACGATGTTCTGGTACATGTGCAAATACGAGGAAAGACTTTACACAAAATCTGTCTTAATCCTTGTTGTAGTGGACGATGTTCTGGTACTTCCAGCTGGTACTGAGTATGAAACATCAGATGGTAATGTCTTAATCCTTGTTGTAGTGGACGATGTTCTGGTACATTCCATACAAGATTGAGCTAATCAAAGCACAAGAGGGTCTTAATCCTTGTTGTAGTGGACGATGTTCTGGTACATTGCCTCTTAACAGCTAATAAATAAGTTCATCAGGTCTTAATCCTTGTTGTAGTGGACGATGTTCTGGTACAGCCTGTTATCATGTTGACAGCAACAGACATCACGTCTTAATCCTTGTTGTAGTGGACGATGTTCTGGTACCTTTGTCTCAGTACAATAATGCTAAGCGTTTCTGTGTCTTAATCCTTGTTGTAGTGGACGATGTTCTGGTACTCGTAACTATTGGGTTAACTCAAAGAAGTATGAAGTCTTAATCCTTGTTGTAGTGGACGATGTTCTGGTACTTATTCACAAACATTCAAAAACTTTAAGCACATGAAGTCTTAATCCTTGTTGTAGTGGACGATGTTCTGGTACAGAATTAACAGGTGGTAAGGAAAAGTCTATTAATGAGTCTTAATCCTTGTTGTAGTGGACGATGTTCTGGTACTCTCGCTGATTTTGAGGATGCCGGAGCGAGTGTTGGTCTTAATCCTTGTTGTAGTGGACGATGTTCTGGTACTCGACCTTATAAGACATTATTGATTATCAATAAGTTAAAGAACGTCCCTAAAGGAATATTCACTTTCCTTAACCGAAAATTAACTATTCCTTAGCGAGTGCAAAGGTACGACTATTTTTCGAGATATGCAAGCCAATTATTCTTAAATATTCTACCAATTTTAGCTCAAAAATTTAGCTCTATTAACTATATAAGAAAACAGAAAACAAAAGGTTAACGACAAGCTACCCCCAAAAGACATGATTCAGCACTAACAAACATCAAAAGGAGATAAATTCTGCATCTCAACTATCACCCCAACATCAGAATTTATGATTCTAAAGAAGAGAAGAAAAATACCCTATATATAATAAGGTATAGAAATCATACCCAACTATCAAAATCTAGAAAATTGAGTCAGTGAAATATAATTTCAAAATCCTCCCCTATCTTTGCACCCAGAAATCAAAACCATAAACATATGGAGATCGTATTAAATTCATACGGTGCTAAACTTAGCATCAACAATGGAGCTTTCATGCTCAACAATTCAACAGGAAGCCATCGCATACCCATTAAAGACGTGGATTCCATCCTGGTAGCCAAGAGCGCGGTACTCACATCCGACGCCTTGATACTTGCCATTGAAAATGACATCAGGGTTACGCTGGCCGACAAAGTTGGCAACGTAATGGGCTGCGTATGGAGTCACAAATATGGTTCTATCTCCACCATCAGAAAAGGACAGCTGATATTCACGGCATCACAAGATGCTGTGGAATGGATCAAAAAGGTCATCATCCAAAAGATGCAAAACCAACTGGCTCTGCTGCTCATGCTGCAGGTAGATACAGGAAAGAAGGAACTCATCGTGCAGGAAGCTGGCAACAAAATCAGCAAACTCATCGCAAGGGTGGATGCACTTGAAGGATTCACGATAAGAGAAATCGCCAATAATCTCAGAGCCTACGAAGGCAATGCCTCCAAGGAATACTTCCGGGCATTGAATCTGTTCATACCTGAGAAATACCGGTTCAAGGAACGCTCACAACATCCCGCAACCGATATAGCCAACGCCATGCTCAACTACGGATACGGCATCCTGTATGGAAAGATAGAGAATGCACTCATACGCTGTGGCATAGATCCCTATATTGGCATTCTGCACCGAGACGAATATGGAAGACCTGTCCTTTCCTATGATATGATAGAGCTCTATCGGGTATGGATAGACTATATCGTCTATTCTCTGCTGGCACAAAATGTCGTAACAGATGATTACTACTCCACTGATGAAAGAGGAGCTGTATGGCTAGAAGCCCTGGGAAGAAGAGTCATCATCCAGTCAGTCAATGACTACCTCTCAGAGAATGAATCCATCAAGGGAATGACCAGGAGCAGAGAAACCCATATATTTCTCTATACACAGAAATTCGCCCAACAATTAAAACACTACTAATATGAAAGAGCAGACTGTATCATTGGGAACCAAGATCGTGGCTGCCAATGAAAAATTGACTTCTATCACTATGATAGACCTATACGAGATGATAGCTCACCCAAAACCATCACTCAGAAATCAGACAGAAGTCCTGCGCAGTATCCAGCGCATGGACAGCGCTAAATACAACCTGATGAAAAAATCACTCCCCTACTTTGTCTGTGCCCATTTTGAGCCAGACTATAGAAGAAAGGAAAACTTTTCATCAGTATCTTCATTTGTCCTGGACATAGACCATGTGGATGAGAAGAGCATCCAACTAGACGAGCTGAAAGCAGAACTGGCAAAAGACGAGCGCATCGCCATGATGTTCACCTCTCCTAGCGGCTGTGGCTTGAAACTCATCTTCCTGCTCAATAAACCATGCACGGATGAAAACATCTATTCATCATTCTACAAGCAGTTCGCATGGGACTTCGCGAATGAACATCACTTGGAAACATTCATTGACCTAAAAACCAATGACGTGACCAGAGCCTGCTTCATTCCTGCGGATGACCATGCCATCCTTAACATGACAGCCACACCTGTCAACTTGGAGAACTATGTAGATCTGGATTGCGTGGACCTGTTCATCAAGGAAGACAAGATGCCCAGCATCAGCCAAGAGAAACAAATGCAGGACCTGGAACCAGTAGAAAAGAACCTGGATCCTGACCGGGAAACCATGAACAGAATCAAAGAAAGACTCGAACTGAGCCAAAAGAAGAAACTGCCCCAGGAAGTTCGCCCTATCTATGTTCCCGAGGAAATCACCAACATAGTCACTGACCTGAAGCAATCCATAGAAGAAACAGGAGTAGAGCTGTATGATACCAGAAACATCCAGTACGGCATCAAACTCATGTTCCGTACCCATCAACTGAAAGCAGAAATCAACCTGTTCTTCGGGCACAAGGGATACTCGGTGGTAGAATCTCCCAAGAGAGGAACCTCCATGCAACTCAATGGCATGATGGCGCAACTGGTAAATGACTACGTACAAACTCTGACATATACCTCATGAAAGGAAACCATCTCATAGAAACCAGACTGATTAGCAGTGCCGGTTTATCAGGTGCAGGAACCATCGGTAGAACAACCGGATGCTTAGACGAGCTCCCCACCCTACCCGAAAGAATCAGACAGATACTAAACATCATCTCCTCTGCAGAAAGGAAACCCGGAAATATGATATGCTTCATCATGTATGACATAACCAGCAACAAGGTAAGAACGTTGATTGCAAAATTCCTACAGGGCAAAGGCTGTACTAGGGTTCAAAAGTCCATTTTCATGGCCGACATGCCATCTGACGCACTCCAAGACATAGCAATGAAGCTTACGGATATTCAGAAGATGTATGACAACAACGACAGCATCCTGATTGTCCCTCTGTCGGAGGACTATGCAAGAGCCATGAAGATTATTGGGCAGGAAGTGGATATCGATCTCATCTTACATTCTAAAAACACCCTGTTTTTCTAGCCCAGTATCATAAAAACCAAAGAAAATGAGCCAGTGAAATATCATTTCACAAAGTTTCTATACCTTTGCACTCGAATTAAAAAACGTAGCTATTTCTCCCATTACGGTAGGAGAATAGCATGTATAAAAGATAAAGTAAGAAACATAAAAACAAAAGAAAAATGAAATTCATCAACCTCACACCACACACCATCACCCTGAATGATGGAAGTAGCTTTCCTACGGAAGGAAACGCAAGAGTAGCAGACACCTACACAAGGTTCAACGCCTACGGTATCTGCCGGGTCAAACATGGAGAAATCAAAGATCTCCCGGAACCTGAAGCCAACACCACCTTCATCGTATCGGCCATGGTATTGGCAGCAGCAAAGGAAAAGGGAAGAGAAGATGTGGTAGCTCCTGCAACAGGACACCCAGAGTGCAAGAGAGAAAACGGCTTCATCGTATCCGTCCCTGGATTCGTCCACTAGAAGTAGACTCTGGTTCCTATATTAACATATAGGACACACACATCGTAGAAAATCTTTTAAGACATTTAGCATCATGAGTAAATTCGCTATTCCAAGCAGGGCTCCCTATCAGGTTAGGAACCCTGCGTCAGAAGAAAGTCTCTTCCTGGGAGCAGACAGGGCACCCATCAATGCATATCAGATATATCAAGCATTGAAAAGAATGCAAAGCAAGAATCACCAAGCATCATCTGCATATAAAAGCAAAGGTTTGGCTGCCCCTTTTAAAACTAGCCTACAAGAGGAAAATAGGCTAGAAGCTATCATCGATAATTTCAATAATAATTTAAAAGACATTAAGATTATGTGTAAATTCAATAAATTCAATGGTAAAGTTACCAAGTATCACAGCAACATGTATGTCATCGAAGTGGATGACAAAACAATCTTCATCCCATTCAGTGTCATGCACAAATTCCCAGCATTTCCACAGTCAATGATGGAAGAAGGCCACCTCAAGATCGGTGTAAATGTCATCATGGTAAAAAAAGACGAGAAGACATACTACCCGGACCATGAAACCTACGGAGTCACCAACACCCAGGAACATAAGCTGAACGTCGATGGAACTTACCTGCTCAAGGATGCAAAACCATACAAGCAAACCAACAGCCTTCCAGAACTGATGACTCAATTCAACACACTGATGTTTTCACTCCCGGAAGACCAGAGATTGGAGACATTGAACGTTATTGCAGCAAGCAACATGACGGCGGAACAAAAGGTAGAGAAACTTACATCCATGATAGACTTCCCATTGGACTTCGTTGAGTCACAGACTCTGGAGAAGAAGGCAAGTCTGTTCTATTCACCGGGCAATTCCAAGGATGATAGAGCACAACTCAAGGAAATCGTGGAGTCTATCGTTGCTATGTGCAATAGCGAGGAACAGAGACAATGCCAGCTCATCGTGGGAGTGAATGACAAGACCAACAAGACTTGCAGACTCCAGGATGAGATAGCCTCCAACTATCCACAGATGGCAAACCTTGACCAATTCCAAAATACGCTGCTGGTTCCGTTCATCAAGTCATATACCTACGACAATGTCCTACTCATGTCATCCCTCAAGTATAACTGGTATAGCTACAATGGTGACCTGATCCTCATCATTGACATCAACTACCACGGTGATCCTATCATCTGCAAAGGGGGCAGACTCCCCTATCGATGCGACTCAGCCAAAATGGTTGCAGAAGGAGTTGACCTAGTGAACATGGTCAAGAAGTTGACAAGAACAGCTGCTTGACAACCTACAGGGATTGTCATATAAAAGACAGTTCCCTGCATTGATACCACAGGAATATTCCAAACAGAAAATAGAAAATCCACACAATGTATCACATCCGCTAAAGGTAGGAAAACAAAACTGAGACTGCATCATCGGCAAAAGACTCCATGATTTTTCAAATGAAAAATTGTCAAATAAAGCATTTTCGTCCTATCCTTAACTATCTAAGAACTGATAAGGTCTACTCCTAGGGAATACCACATTTAGGTATTCCTTAAGGAGAGACTGCTCAAAAGTGAGCATACCTAAAACTTCCCCCATTAATCAAGGCACTGCTACACAATCTCAATTATTGTAAATATCCAACTAACATTGAAAACGTTGGTGAACAAAGTAGAAACGTAGCTTTGTCCTCCAGCGCTATCTTACATTTTACGCCTGAAAGATACAACTTCCTTTGAAATTCCAACACATTGAAGCGTTAATCTTTTGATTACTGTCTGCATTTCTATTTATGGGTTATTTCAATTTATCAATGTATTTAGCAGAAAAAACATCAACACCAAGAAACATAGGAACTATACGGCAGGAATAATCCTTGTTGTAATGGACAATAGTCTAGTACCACGCTGTTGCTCCAATGCACGCATATTACTTTGCTGGGTCTTAATCCTTGTTGTAATGGACAATAGTCTAGTACTATGCAAGCAATTCTCTGTTGAGCCAACACTTGGTAGTCTTAATCCTTGTTGTAATGGACAATAGTCTAGTACGGCAATCTCATCCACAATGTTGGTGATACTATTGTGTCTTAATCCTTGTTGTAATGGACAATAGTCTAGTACCATTTATTTTAAAGAGAAATTTGTATGAAGTAAGTAAGTCTTAATCCTTGTTGTAATGGACAATAGTCTAGTACACTCATAGAGAAATCCTTGAGGATTTGTTGAATGTCCAGTCTTAATCCTTGTTGTAATGGACAATAGTCTAGTACCATCTGATCATGTAACCATTTCTCTATGGGTACATTTGTCTTAATCCTTGTTGTAATGGACAATAGTCTAGTACAAAGACTCATAGAGCATTTGAGGCGTGGAAGAATGTCTTAATCCTTGTTGTAATGGACAATAGTCTAGTACCATTGCCTCTTAACAACTAATAAATAAGTTCGTCATGTCTTAATCCTTGTTGTAATGGACAATAGTCTAGTACAGCTCTAAATTGCTTCCTAAGGCACGATCTATGTGTCTTAATCCTTGTTGTAATGGACAATAGTCTAGTACTTTCGCAAATTTCAAGAGTACACAGAGTTCAAACAACAGTCTTAATCCTTGTTGTAATGGACAATAGTCTAGTACAACGGCAAAGAGGGCAAATCTCGCACAGAGACAGAGCAGTCTTAATCCTTGTTGTAATGGACAATAGTCTAGTACATACACTCGTGTTCTTCTTGGCATTATCAAGAAGTCTTAATCCTTGTTGTAATGGACAATAGTCTAGTACTATCTTGATACTAATCGTTTTCGTGTAAGTAGAAAGGTCTTAATCCTTGTTGTAATGGACAATAGTCTAGTACTAACAATTTTAAGTCAACCACAGCGAATAATAGTGTCTTAATCCTTGTTGTAATGGACAATAGTCTAGTACAGCCGATAACTCAAAGGATGAAGAGGATGAGGATTTGCGTCTTAATCCTTGTTGTAATGGACAATAGTCTAGTACTCGACCTAATAAGACAATATTGATTATCAATAAGTTAAAGAACCGATCTAAACAAATGTTTATTTTCATTAACAGAAAATTAACTATTTCTTAGCGGGTGCAAAGGTACTACTTTTTTTTGAGATATGCAAACCAATTATTCTTAATTTTTTTGGTATTTTATGCATCAGAATTTCATTCTATTAACAATAAGCACAAAGGTATCCCAAAAGCACTCTACGACATAAGAATAAACAACACAACCGTAAAACCATAAATCAACAAATCTATCTACCAAAAACTATCTCACCACATATATAATAAGGTATAGCAAGCACCCACAACTAACTAAAATTGAGGAAAATGAGCCAGTGAAATATCATTTCACTATGTTCCCCTACCTTTGCACCCAGAAAAACCAAAGCCGCTATGGTTAAGTTGTTAGCGACATCATTGAATCCATTCATTACAAAACAACATAAAGCAAAAGGGAAAATTGAGTGAGTGAAATACCATTTCAAACTCCCACAGTACTTTTGCAAACGAAAACAGGAACAAGAAGTTAAACCCATTAAAATTAAAGAATATGAATTACGAATATCGCTACCTCATGGAATATCTCCCAAAGAGATACTCTGCTACAACAAAACAAGAGAATGACAGAGAAGTCATCTACGACTTCAAGAACGGCTACTGCAGACTTAGCTTGATGAACACAATCGTAGAAAACATCAAGGAAATCAAAAAAGAACTAGGTGGCAACAACTGGAGAGTATGCTTCATACCTGCATCCACACACATCAAAACAGCTTGCCGCTACCAAAAACTAGCAACCTTCATCGAAAAGGAAACAGGAATTGCCTGCGACTACCACACCATCCAGCCAATCCTGGACCAGGAATCAGGCCACATCACAGGCAAGAAGGCGAACCCAGCAGAGAACTTCACCATCAAAGCAAGCGACGTTGCCGGCAAAAACATCATCCTCATAGATGACATCATCACAAGAGGCATGACATTCATGCAGACAACCGACAAGCTCATCAGAAATGGTGCGAACATGGTAAGAGGACTCTTCCTCGCCAAAACAATCAATCCAGACTGGGTAAGACATTCAGCATAGCCCATCAGAAAACAACATAGATTAAAACATATAAAAATCATAAAAAATAATCAGTATGTACAATTATCATTATCTCAAAAATTATCTCCCAATGAGATACCAGGCAAATGCCCAGCAGTTGGCAGACCGTCAGACTTGCTATAACTTCAAAGACGGCTACCTCAACGACGAAGTTAAGAGTGGATTCCTGAACAAGATACAGGAAATAACAAATGGAGAGAAGACAGGTTGGGACATCTGCTTCATCCCTGCATCCACCAAGAGCAAGACACAAGCTCGCTACAAAAAGCTTGCTGAAGCAATCCAGGCTGCCGGCTACAAGGTAGCAATCAATGCCATCTACAATGAGCACGACCATGAAGCTGGTCACCTCACAGGAAAAACCGGAAATCCAATCGAAGGCTTCGGCTTCAACACCAGTGACATCGCAGGAAAGAAAATCATCGTCATTGATGACATCATTACAAGAGGAAGAACCTTCCAAATGGTTGCAGAAAAGCTGGAAACCATGGGGGCAGCAAGCGTAACAGGATTGTTCTTGGCAAAAACCATCAACCCAGACTACCATCCCCATTACAATCCGATGATCGATTACGATCCTGAAGACGACTACGATTCAGAAGACTACTACGATCCAGCAGACTACTACGAGGAAGAAAAAACATACGACAACTACAATGGTTCATATGCTCAAGACGTAGAAGGTTGGAGCGACCAGGACATAGACGATGTCTTCGACGGCGATCCTGACGCCTACTGGAACATCGACTAACATAAAGAAGACAAACAGCTGTAAAAGCAAGTATTTTTCCAAGATGTTTGGATATAAAAAAAACTACTTTTTCAGTCGAGTAACAACAAAAATAATAACAAATAAATATGGCACTCAATACAGAACTCATACTGACATTGAAAAACCTCAAGGGCTGTGGAAACAAAACCGTTCTCTCCATAGCCGAAGTAGCACCGTCCCAAGTACAAAACATCAAGGATCTGTGTGACTTCTGGACAACTCTCAAAGGTAAGAAGTTCGAAAAGTTCACTACCACAGATCTCCACGAAGCCAACAGAAAGGCAATGACCATCATCAACGATGCAGAGAAATGCGGTGTAGGCATTATCTCCTATTACGAAGATGCTTTCCCTCAAATCCTACGTGAGACCATCAATGAGGATGGCAATGCAGATGCACCGTTACTTCTGTTCTACAGAGGAAACATCAAAGCCCTGCAAATGCCGGGTATTGCCATCATCGGCACAAGAGAACCAACAGAAGCAGGAACGCAAGCAGGAATCTACTTCGCAGAAAAGTTCGCTGCAGAAGGGTTCAACATCGTATCAGGCCTTGCTATAGGATGCGACACCACTGGTCACCAAGGAGCATTGAACGTGAAGGGAACCACCACGGCATTCCTTGCCAACGGCTTGGACTGGGAATCCATCTATCCAAAGGAAAACCTAGAACTGGCCAAGAACATCGTTGAGAACGGCGGATTGCTGCTCTCAGAGTATCCGGTAGGACAAAGAGGAAATCGCTATACCCTAGTGGAACGTGACAGACTGCAGGCAGGACTCTCATACGCAACCCTCGTCATCCAGACAAGTCTCAGAGGAGGAACCATGCATGCAGTAAACGCCACCATCAAAGCCCAAAAGCCTCTCTTCATGATCCGGTACAAGAACATGAATGGACAAACTGGCGGAAAAGCAGAGGGCAACAGAGTGTTCCTTGAAGAAGGAAAAGCCCATGCCCTGACCTCAGGTTCATTCGATGAAGCCCTTGCCATCATCAGAGAATCAGTAGAAAGAATCAACAAACCAAAAATCAAAAAATCATTATTCTAGCCTATGATTAAAGGAGTAATTTTTGACCTGGACTTAACTCTTGTAGATACCACTACACTGGAAAATGCCAGAAAGACGAGAAACTGGCACGAGGCATATAGACTTATCCCATATACCTCCATGTATGCAGGAATCCAAGAAGTCCTTGACCAAATAAAAGCCCAAGGTATCAAGATGGCGATAGTCAGCAGTTCCCCACGTCCCTATGTGGAAAGAATCGTTGACTATTACCAGATTCCAGCAAGTTTCATCGTTGGCTACCATGATGCCCATCCCGTCAAGCCCCATCCAGCCCCTATGCTAAAGGCATTGGAGCTGATGAATGAGAAAGCTGAAGATATTCTGAGCTTTGGAGATAGGGCTATAGACATGATTGCATCTAAAAGAGCGGGCATAAAAGCCATCGCATGCCTCTGGGGAACCAAGGAAAGGAGTATGCTACTTGGTACAGCATACGATAAAGCAATTGGCTCACCACTGAAGATACTTCCATACATACAATGAAGATAGCAAATTCATTGAGTATGGCATCCTCTCATCAGATTCCACTAGGCATACCCTTTCCTAATGGAACCTTTTACAACAAAAAATACCACTAACTGAAAAAACAACTAGCAAAGAAGCTCCCCAGCATAGCAATTCCAACATGCTATGCTAGGGAGCTTTTCATGATTAAAGTAGATAACCTCGACACAACTTTAATCTGGTAGATTCCACAGCACCCGACGGTACCATATAGAATATGATGCACCCACATAAATGCTTCATCCTCAAAAAAAAGTCAAACAACCATCGCACACAAAAAAAAGTTTTTTCTCGGAAAAAGTATCAAAGTATCATTCTACCTTGAAAATTGAGGGTTATAATATTAATACACAGCGCATTAACATAAATGAGACTTCTCTAAAAATCAAGAGAGAAGTCTCATCGAAGTATCATAAATTAGCGAGAAGTATCATGATTTTCTTGCTTGTATCGAAAAAAAATGCTTTATGAAGTGATAATAATAGCATTTTTAAGGCAATAAACAGGATGTATTTGCGTTTAGAAAAACAGAATGTTTTATTCTTAAAACTTAAGAAACATGGATGAAAAGGAATTACTGAAAAAGGCTTTTGAGTACGGAAA
>ERZ780167.932-NODE-932-length-28087-cov-12.313535_pt1 | contig 28087 bp, 26 predicted proteins | sample MGYA00510982_ERZ780167 | MGnify/ENA primary metagenome ERZ780167 (study PRJEB29588, sample SAMEA2146107) | human gut metagenome | biome: human gut; feature: human-associated habitat; material: faeces | place: Denmark | collected 2008/2010 ... | reverse complement strand
TAGGCAATGCCCCCCGCCGTGCGTTGCTGCACCTTTTGTGCCGCCAAACTGCCGCCCCCCTTTTTTATAGAGAATATATGCAATATTGTACACGCATTTGCGGGAAAGTGCAAGCAAAAAGGCGGACACGCCGCCCGCCTGAAATTTTTTCGCATTTGTCTTAACTTTTCGCCGCCGTGCCCCTATATAGAGAGTGAACCTACTGATAAACTGCAAACAGAAAGGACGTATTTGCTATGAAATCTACTCATCAGACGTTACTTGCACTCTCCGTTTCCTGCGTGCTGGCGGCCAGTCTGGCAGGCTGCGGCGTCCAGATCACCGGCGTAGCGCTGGACCTGCCGGACAGCCTGGAAAAAGGCGCGGTCATCACCGCCGAACCCGAATACATTTTTGACGGTGCAACGCCCGAGAGCGCCGCCCTTGTCAAAAAGCTGGACGCACTGGGCATAGGCTATGTGTCCAGCGATCCCACCGTCGTAATGGTAGACGACTTCGGCACCCTTGCCGCGCTCAAGGCGGGCACGGCCGAGGTAGCGCTGTCCAGCCAGGACGGCACCCTCACTGCCAGCAAGACGATTGAGGTCGTTGTCACGCCGACGGACATTACCACCACGGACACGCTGACCCTGACAACTGGTGAAGCCGCCGCGCTGGAAACCGCCGTGGCCCCGGAGGACGCGACCCATGTTGCCATTACTTACACTTCTTCCGACGATGCCATTGTCACGGTCAGCGACGCGGGCGAGGTCACAGCCGTGGCGGCGGGCGAAGCGGATATCACCGCCGCTGTGGACGGCACGGAGCTTGCGGCTGTCTGCCAGGTCACGGTTCTGCCTGCGATTGAAAGCGTCGAATTGAGCGACACCGCGCTGACCCTGCAGCCCGAGGAAACGGCACAGCTTACCTATACTGTTGCTCCCGAAGAAGCCCTTGCCGACAATGTTACTTATACCAGCAGTGACGAAACCGTTGCCACGGTGGACGCGGAGGGCAATGTCACCGCTATTGCTGACGGTACGGCCACTATTACAGTTGATGTAAACGGTGTGACGGCTGAATGTGAAGTCACGGTCGCCACCAAGGCCGCCAGCACAGTGGGCAACAGCAATAATGGTTCTTCCGCCGCTTCCAGCGGTCAGACACAGGATTCTAGTGCCGCATCTTCTTCCAGTTTTGAATATGGTGCAATTCCGTTTAGCCTTGCCAATGATGACACTTGGTGGGCTATTGACCAAAGCGACTCTGCTTACTGGGCTGTACTCAATAACATCAATTCTATGCGTGCGGCTGGTGGACTTTCTGCTCTTTCGCCCAGTAGCAGTCTTGATGCTATTGCAGATAGCCGTTGCGATTATCAGCTTGTAAATGATACTCTATCACATGATGGAGCACAAACCCCCGAAATTCTTGCACAAAGTCAGAAGAGTGCATCGGAAGTTTGCACCGGATGGCAAAATAGCCCCAGCCACTACGCTGTTATTATGAACCCCAATTTTACGCAAATTGGTATCTGCTGTTATTTTGAGATTGGCGGTAAAACTATTTGGTGCTGCACGTTTGGGTAAGAGGAATATCCTGATTTTAAATCTAGTATAACTATACCACAAGTAATTTCAAAAATCCACTATATAGCATCATATTTTTAGCAGAGCAAAAATAAAAAGCACCAAAATCTAACAAAACGCTAAATTCTGGTGCTTTTTGGTGACCCGTACGTCCATCTCCCCCGCCCTAAAAACAGCCCGCAGGACTGTTTTTGCCCCGCGGGACGCTGACGCGGGGCGCGGGCTTTTCGATTCCCGTATGGGTCACCATTTACGCCCGACACCTGTTGAAAAGTAAATATAAAGAAAAAAGCACTACCTCAAATGAAGTAGTGCTTTTTGGTGACCCGTACGGGAATCGAACTATACATCAAATAAAACAACCCTTTAACTATTTTCGTTATATCAGGATTTTATCCGATATTTACGAATTGTGTTAAAGGGATTTTTTATTTTGTTTGATTCTAAGTGGGGTACAAAGTGGGGTACAGCTACTCACCTACAAATTTCTTTTACGCCGCCAAATTTGACGAATTTGTTAAAAAATTGGAGGGCTGAAAAGAAACACTTGCGCAAACGTGCGAACTGCATACCATATTGATTACTACATCAAACGAGGTATACAGTCATGCATATTAAAACTCACAATGACCTACGCATCCGAATTTCTTATTTTGGCTATACGAGTGCCGAAGTGGCAGCCGCAATCGGTATATCCGCTCAAGCTATGTCTGACAAATTGACTTTTAAGTCTCGCTTTACCTCGTTCGAAATGGCTGCCATCGGAAAGCTGCTCAAACTTTCACCAGAACAATATTACACCTTTTTTATTAAACCTATTGAGTCCTACAATGACTCTATACTCATTTGCCACAGTTAAAGGAGAACAACCATGCCCAATTTGCAAAATGAAATTGCCGCCCGTACATTTTATGTATCAAAAAAAGACATTTGGAAAGTTAATGTACAGAAAGACGGAACTCGAAAATCCTTTTACTCTAAATTGCCCGGACGAAAGGGACAGAAAGATTGTGCCGCAAAAGCTGCCGCTTGGCTCCTTAGTAACTCGCCGCTTACCTTGTCTGACAGTACAACCGTTGACGACCTCTTTTCCCTTTACTTAAAAGATAAAGCTCTGGAAACTACCGATACATACAATATTGCCAACCGCTATAAAAACCATATTGCTCCTGTCATTGGACGTATCCGTATCTCACGGCTTACTAAACAGGATTTGAAACGAGTCATCACTACAGCCAGCAAATCGCACAACCTGAGTCACAAAACCCTGCTTAATTTGCGTGGTGACCTCTCCGGCTTCTGTAACTACCTTGATAATTCTGACATTCGTTCTGACCTTCGAACAAACAACATCAAAATTCCTAAAGGCGCTTCTAAAAGAGAAAAGAAAGCCCTTGATATTCCTTACCTCTATATCCTTTTTACGGAATCTTCAGTACGCTACAACGGTAGCATTTGTCAGGACGACTTAATTTATGCCTATCGTTTTAATATTGTAACTGGGCTGCGTACTGGGGAATTGATGGGGCTTGAGTGGGGCGATATTGACAACGACTACATTCATATACGCCGTGCGATTAACGCTAAAGGGATAACCACTCAAGGAAAAAATGAATTTGCTTGCCGTGATTTCCCACAAACCCGCTATACTCGTGAAATTTTGAAATCCCAAATGCAATATCGGGTCAATCCTAACAACCCGCATGAGCGCGTTTTTGGCGACATTGGACAGTTGTGTTATCGTGAACGCTGGGGAAAGTATTGTAAATATCACGATATTCCTTATATCACGCCTTACGAATTTCGACACACCTTTTCTTCACTGTTTAAGCAAAGCCTTGGAGAATGGGCTATTGATGAACTTATGGGTCATGTTCACCCCGGAGTGTCCCTTGGCATCTACGCGCATAGGCTGTATGGAGATATGGACGATGTTCCTGCTTTGCTTGACGCTGAACTTGATGAGCAGTTGGAGAAGGGTAAAAAACTTTTTTTAGAAAAAATTTCTAAAAATCCGGCTCACTCGGATTCTGAGTCTTGAAAACCCTTGCACAGATGTGCGAACTGCATAAAATTTTAATTGTCAGATGTGACCGCCCTTTTAGGACGAACATTTTTAAACACAAAGGAGAAATTATTATGCAAGAACAGAAAGTTATCGGCTACCGGCGCTCGGATTTTCCGGGCGACAACGGCAAGATGGTTGAAGGGTATTGGGTTTTCCTTTCCTTCGAAATCAGCTCCAAATATGGTGCTGGATTCGAGGCAGACCGTGTATACCTGACTATCGCCCGCATCAACTCCATGGGGCTTTCCATTGAGTCGTTGCTTAACCGCAATGTGTATGTGTACTACACCAAATCGGGCAAATTGTGCGGCATTTCTCTCGCCGATTAACGCCGGGCCGGAGAGTCTGATCCCGCAGGGGTCAGACCCTTCGGCTGTTTTTTTATCCGCTCTTGTCATTACGCAGGGGACTTGACAGTGTAACAACTTGGGGACATTTTTTCTATTCACTATGCTTACTCATTTTCCTTCTAATTGCACACTTATTAGCACCTCTCTTACTCGCTGTGTTGTTTCTAACGGTACGACCTTCACGGAACAGGTTTATCGGTGTGTGCCTAACATGGAAGCCCATAGTATTCGCCTTTATACGCTTGGAAACACATCAAAGGTTCTCTACCGCCCCGCTTGCATTGTATCCGGGGTCAACACACGCGAAGTTCACGACTATAATGTCGCTACTGGCTGGGCACTTCCCGATGAACGCACCGAAGAAGAACGTGAAGCCGAATCTATTCGCACGTCTGTAAGTCGCTCTGTCCGCATGGTTCGGGAACTTGCCGCCTGTAATCAATGGCAATTCTTTGTCACTATAACATTGTCGCCAAAACATTGGGAAAACCGTTATACTCCTGACGGCCTTCAAGATGTTATCAAATTGATGGCAAAGCGCTGGCGACGAAAACGCACTAATGGCTCTGCCTATTGTCCTGGCTTCAAGTATCTTTTGATTCCCGAAATGCACAAAAATGGTGCCATTCACTTGCATGGATTTGTTTCTTGTATGCCGTCAAAAGATTGCGTACCGTATACTTTGGACGAGGTGAACGGTGAGCAAAATCTCCCACGGGAAATTTGTAACAAGGTACGAGCTGGGCAAGAAGTCTACCATTGTAACGAATGGGAACAGTTCTTCGGTTTCAATACGATTGAGCCGATTTCTGATTTGGATAAAGCGTCCAGTTATGTTGTCAAATATGTTTCCAAGGAAATTGGGAAAACGCCTTTTAAGACCCGTTATTGGTGTTCCCGTGGCCTTTCTCGCGCAACGCTGGTTGGAAAATTCTACTTTTCAGACGAGTACCTTGTAGAACCTCAACTTGAATTTTATAACCAGTCGCTTGCTTCTATGGCTGCTGTCACCAAGTCAAACTTTTTAATGCATGAAGAATGTTTTGCCCCTCTCCTTAGTCGGCAGCATCTCGAAACAGGCTGTTATGGACTAGTCAACATTACCACTTACATTAACGGTTGCGACCATTCATCAGCTGAAGTTTTGGCTTTTCTAAATTCCAACTTTGACACTACGCCACATTATGTGGAATACAACCAAGACGCAAACTTTTCCCCTGCACGGATAGCGAAAGAGGTCAACTTTAACCACTTTATTCACGATGCTTTTGCTGCCAATGCCTTAGATTCTGAGCTTTCAGAATTACAAGCTGCTAATGATGCTGGACGGCTCGAAATTATCCACGGTCAGCCTTTCATCACGCTACCAAAAGATGACCCCTGCGCTGATTTGTTCGACACTCTAAGCTACACTCCGGCACCACAAAAGCACAAACCTCTCCCCCCGTGCCATTCCTCGCCCCATTTGCAACAATGTGAACAGCTTTCCCTCTTTAAGTTTCACCTTCCGAATTGATTATTTCTTGATTACTGAAAGGAGATTTCCCATGTTTGATTTACAAAAGTATCAGCTTCGCGCACGCACTAATCTGCACAACCTCTTTGTTTCTATTCGGTCCGGCTTTATGATTGTTAGCAAAAAGCCGTCAATGCTGTTTTTTGTTTTGTTCCTCGCCGCCTTTGCTGCCTTATGGGGATTTTCTATTACCTACTCGCCCACATGGAATTTTCTGCTCCCATTTACCATTCTTTTTTCCTTTATGCTCTCTGCTGTAACTGCTCTTGCACTTCTTGCATGGATTGGCTACATTCCCGGTGCGCTAAAAATGCAGCATGATTTTTCCCGTATTGGCTTTGTCAATTCTGCCGGAGAAGCGCCATTCCTTGTTAGACGGCAAAACCTCGATTTAACTTTTTGGGGAAAGGGTTTTCCTCTGGCACTTTGGGACGAGCATAAATTAGAAATTGAATCTGCCCTAAATTTGTATGTTGCCAATATCTCCGAAAACAGTGACCGCCGAACGATTACACTTAATTGTGTAAGTCCAGATTATGCCTTTGAAATCGTCCCTTGGAAAAATACCTACACGACTTTTAACGATGACTCTGTTGTTCACTTAGGGCAAGGATTGCTTGGGTCTGTTTCCATTGATTTGAATGTAAGTCCCCATATACTGATTGGTGGCGAAACCGGCAGCGGCAAAACCGTTCTTTTCAAGGTGATTTTGCTTCAAATGATTCTGCAAGGTGATATTGTGTACATCGCAGATTTTAAGGGTGGTGTCGATTTTGGTTATTCGTGGCGCGAAAGCGCACATCTCATCACAACGGAAAAAGCTGTCTTGGACGTATGTGAATTTCTTGCTGGTGAACTTGAAAAGCGCAAGGAACTGTTTTGCAAGGAAGGTGCCGTAAATATTGAGGACTACCGCTCCAAGACTAAGGACTACCTGCCCCGCTATGTATTTGCGTGTGATGAACTTGCCGCTCTCTTTACCACTAAAGGTGCAACTAAGGAACGCAAAGAACTCCTTGCTCAGATTGAAAACTACATTACACTCTTTGCTACTCAGGGGCGTGCTTTTGGTTTGACCGTTATCCTTTGCGCCCAGCGTCCTGATAGTGATGTGCTGCCCGGCCAGATTAAATCTAATATGAGCGTCCGTATTTGTGGTCGCTCCAATGCTACACTTTCAACCATCATTATTGGTGATGGTCGCGCTTCTGAACAGATTCCTCACAATGCCCGTGGCCGCTTTCTCATGGAAGATGGCACTCTCTTTCAGGGCTACTATCTTAACGAAAGCTCTGACTCCTAATTTTCTTTTCTGATGCGGTGGCACTGATCAGTGCCACCGCTTTCTTTTTTCTTTCTATTGTTAATACCTCTTAAAATATGCTATAATCGTCTAAGAACCTAACGTATATTATCAGAGGTAAAAAGTGAAAGATACAAGAGCTTCTATATCATTGTTTTCCGGGGCAATGGGATTGGATTTAGGCCTCCTACAGGCTGGCATAGACATAAAACTCGGTCAAGATTTTAATGCCGCTTGCGTTCACACAATGGAGCAGAACGGTCATAAAGCTATTTTAGGTGACATTCGTGCTATCGAGCCTGAACAGCTTTTGTCTGCTGCTGGTTTGACTTTTGGCGAGCCGTTCATTATCTGCGGTGGTCCGCCTTGTCAGCCATTTTCCACCGCTGGCAAGCGCCTTGGTATCAACGACCCTCGCGGAAGTCTTTTCCGTGAATATGTCCGTATGATTGATGCTATTAGACCTCGCTTTTTTGTAATGGAAAATGTCAAGGGGCTTATGAGTTCTCCCCTAAAAGACGAGAATGGCAATAATACCACCGGGAAAGTCATTGATGTTATTTTAGACGAGTTTGCTAAACTCCATTACAAAACGGTTTTCGGTGTTCTCGATGCTGTCAACTATGGTGTCCCGCAGTTTAGAGAGCGCTTTGTAATGATTGGCAGCCGTGATAATGAGGATATTTTCTTACCCCTGCCCACACATTTCCAGACACATCAGAACGCTGCCAACCGCTGGGTCACTCTTGGTGATACAATTCGTGACTTGGAAAATACGCCCGGTGAATGCGCTGAATTTAGCGAGTCCCGCTTGAAGTATTTGAAGATGGTTCCAGAAGGTGGCAACTGGAAAAGTCTCCCCCCAGAAGTCTTAAAGGACGCTATGGGCGGTGCATACGAATCCGGCGGTGGCAAGGTTGGTTTTTATCGGAGATTGTCCTATTCGCAGCCTTCTCCTACAGTTGTTACAAGCCCTATTCAAAAAGCCACAATGATGTGCCACCCCACGAAGGATAGACCTTTAAGTGTGGCAGAGTATGCACGGATTCAGCAATTTCCTGACAGCTGGACTCTTACTGGCACTACGATTGATAAATACCGTCAGATAGGAAACGCCGTCCCTGTAGGGCTTGCCAAAGCCATTGGAGATGCCATTGTTTCCGTTGCCGAGGGGACTTCAACCATTCAGGTCAAAAGAGTGCGTGGTACAGCCATTCACGAAAAAATACAGGACGCTATTCAAATAGGAGGTATGTGTAATGCTAAAACTTGAGCCACTTAATTCCACCTACGATGAAGAAAAAGTTATTGAAGCCACCTCGATTGCTCTAAGTGAATTTTATACTTCGCTAACGAACAAGCTCAATAGCATCGAACTTAAAGACCTACTAAAAAAGAAAAATCCTTATCTTTATCGTGCTAAAGGTATCAATGACGCATCAGAAGTTGTTAACCGAATTTTGTCAGCCTACATTTCTTCAAGTGAAGAAACTATCTTTGGTAACGCCTTCTTTGAACCTATTGCCATCGCAGTTTCTGGCGGACAAAAGGCCATTACCGAAGGCGTTGACATCACAGTTGATAAAAATAACACAATTTATAGCATTGCCGTAAAAAGCGGAACCTCTGTATATAATGGTGACAGCAAAAAGAAACAAATAGATAACTTTTTGGCTGCCAGTAAGAGGGCTCAACAAGCGCACAAAGCTTTTATGCCTGTTGTTGGCTATGGGTACGGAAAGCGAAATCCTAAAAAGGAAAAATTTTATAAGGAGCTTGCCGGAAAAGACTTTTGGGAATGGCTAACGGGTGACCCAAACTTTTACACTAAAATCATTTCTTACATGGGAACTAAGCCAGAAGAATTCACCTCAACTTTTGAAAATTCTTACGCCAATGCCCAAAATCGTATGCTTCGCGATTTTACGAAAGACTACTGCAAAGATGATGGTTCCATTGATTGGGACAAACTGATTAAATTTAACAGTGGTGATTGACAAAGCCGCTCATAAGAAAGGCCGGGACATTTTAGTTTCCCGGTCTTTTTTCTATCCGAGACGGATACGGGTTTTCTTTTGTCCGCGATTGCCTAAAAAGCCAGATGGGGACTGGGTCAAGAAACCGTGGAATAAATTTTTATGCCGCGAAAGTTCTTGACGCAGTCCCCATCTGGCTTATAATGCGGGAACGGACAAAGGCAAACCTTGATTTTATTTTGAAAGTGTGGTACGATTGTGGTACATGTCAAAGGGTAAAAGAAAAAGTCCTCAATTTCTAACGAATCTTCGTTAAAAATCAAGGACTACATTTGGTGACCCGTACGGGAATCGAACTTCTATCATTCTACAAATATCCTTTAATGCAATACGTACTAACGATAATTTTATCACTGGTATGGATTTCATTAAAGGGTATTTTTATATCTGTGTGGTACAAAGTGTGGTACTCTTCATATAAAAAGTGTGGTACAGCACCTGCTTGCAAGAATAAATAAAAAAGTTGGTGATACCCCTCTTGCCAGTACGTGCGAACTGAATATCATGATAATAAAGCCACCTACTGAAAATTACTCAAAGGAGATTATTATCATGAAAGGCAAATATTTGAATTTGCGGTCCGAAATCATCCGCGCAGGCTTTACCTGCTACAATGTCGCGGAGGCCATCGGCATTTCCCCGCAAGCATTGTCGCAGAAGATGAACGGATATTCGCTCTTTTCGGCAGAGGAAATCGCACGCATCGGAAGGTTGTTGAATATCAATAAGGACGATTACTACACTATTTTCATCGAGCCAGTCACATAAAATGGCCGGCTCTAAGGAGTCCGCATGTATACCACACAAAGTAAAATGATTTCTCGCGCAATCTGGGTTGAGAAAAAGCACGTTTGGAAAATCAACCTCCAAAAGAACGGTGTCCGAAAGTCTTTTTATTCAAGCGTCCCGGGTGACAAAGGCCGAAAGATCTGCGCCCAAAATGCAACCTCGTGGTTGTCTGGAGCTTGCCCATTTAGCGTCAGCGAACGTACAACGGTTGATACCGTGTTTGAGCGCTACCTCCAAGATAAGGCACTCGAAACCACAAACATCTACACCATCCGCAACAGGTATAACAACCACATTAAACCTATAATTGGCAAAGTCCCGGTTATGCTACTAACTAAGCAGGATTTAAAGCGAGTTATCTATACCGCATACAGAAAGCACAATCTTAGTCAAAAAAGTCTTAAAAATATACGCGGCGATTTATCTGGATTCTGTAATTATTTGGACTGTGCCGATATCCGGAACGATTTGCGTACATCAAACATTAAAATTCCCTCAAACGCCAAAAAAGGTCAAAAGCAAGCACTTGACGTTTCTTCGCTTAACATCTTATTCACCGAATCTCAGGTGCCTTATAATGGTACGATTTGTCAAGACAGCTTAATCTATGCATATCGATTCCAAGTCGTTACAGGGTTACGTCCTGGTGAATTGATGGGCCTTGAGTGGGGCGATATTGACAATGATTATATACATATACGCCGTGCCATCAATGCTAAAGGCATCACTACAAATGGGAAGAACGAATTTGCCGCACGCGACTTCCCGCAGACTCGATATACACGTATGCTTTTAGAAAGTCAACAAGTCTATCGAGTCACTCCGTTAGACCCTCATGAGAGGGTCTTTGGAAGCACTGGTCAACTATGCTACCGTAAACGCTGGGGGATCTATTGCAGGTATAACGGTATCCCTTATATTACGCCGTATGAGCTGCGACATACCTTTAGCTCAATCTACAAAAATCACTTTAGCAACTGGGTTTACGAGGAGTTAGTTGGTCATACACATCCTGGTGTTAATGGTGTCTATATGCACCCGATGGATGGAGACATGGACGGCGTTCCTGCTCTGCTTGACAGCTTGCTTGATGAAAGACTTTCATTAGGTAGAGCAAAGCGGATGCTCTTATCTAACGGCCAAACCAAATAAAAAAGCACTTTATAAAGACGAGCTTCATTCAAGAAATTTGTAATGAAGTTCGTCTTTTCTTTATTGTCCACCCTTGCGAACTGAGTAGAATTATAAGCACAGGGAGCGAACAAGCAAGATACATCCTCTCGGTTGTCATATTGCTTTACGTTTCCTCCATCAGAAAAGGGAGGTGACAGAAATGTCGTTTGGTTCTATCAACAGCAGTGCTCGACACACTTGCTTTTGGTTGCATCTATCCGGCACCATTCCTTAGTTACCAATGGCGAGGACAGTACTTCGGAAACAACATAACGATAATGCCAAGGAGGAAATAACCATGAAAATCATTGGTTATAGACGCAGTGACTTTGTCACGAAAGAAGGCCGTCCCGTCACCGGCTGCCGCATCTACCTCGCAACGGAGATTGCCTCCCAGAACGGGGAGGGCGTCTTCGTCAGGGATATGTATCTCTCTGACGCTAAGATGGCCGAACTTAAAATCAACCTTCATGACCTGATGGGACGCGAAGTGAAGATTTTCTACAACGAGTACCGTAAGCCTGAGAACATTGTGGTGCTCGACTAAGGTTTCCAAGCACACTGTAGGACGCGTTAGCGGCCTCACCTCAAAAATGGGGCTTGTCTCATTTTTGAGGTAAACCAATCAACACCCATACAGCACCTTGAAAATTTTATAACGACAAGCGTACGCTATGGACTTAAAGCCGCCACACAGGTATGGAGCTAGTATTACCTCCATACCTGTGTGTACAGTCCATAAAGCCTATAACTATAAGCTTTAAAGCGTACACAGCGGCTTTGTGTCCGTAGTGTACTGGGTACACTATATGGCAAAAGGTTACGCGACACGCCGTTACCAGCTGACAATCAACAATCCACAAGAGCATGGCTATGATCATAATGTTATCAAGGCTGCTCTTGAAAAAGGAGCCAAGCTCCTTTATTGGTGCATGGCTGATGAAGTGGGGCAAGAGGAAACCTATCACATACACTTATTTTTAGTATATGAAAATCCTGTAATGTTCACAACCCTAAAGAACAAGTTTCCTACTGCGCACATCGAAGTGCCTCAATGGGGAAAAAATTCCGAAAACTATGCTTACATCCGTAAAGAGGGTGCTAAGTATAACAAGGATGCAAACGGTCACTACAAGTATACCGACTCCAAGGGAAAAGTACATGAAGGGATAAACTACTCTGACACGTTTGAAGAAAGTGGCAGTTTACCCCCTGACAGCAAGCAGGGCGACCGTAACGACTTACGGACTCTGTATGCACTGATTGCATCCGGGGCAGACAATGCGCAAATCCTGGGTGAGCACCCGGAATACCTGCGAGATATCTCCCACATTGACCGGACAAGGCAGACCATCCTGGAGGAGAAATACCGCAATGTATTTCGCCAGATGACAGTCACCTATATCTTTGGCCCTACTGGCACAGGAAAAACTAGGTCGGTAAAAGAAGGATGCGGATACTCAAACTGCTACGCGGTGTCTGACTATCACCATCCTTTTGATGGCTACCGGGGGCAGAAAGTGATGCTCTTCGATGAGTTCCACAGCAGCTTGCCCCTTAATAGCATGCTGCAATACCTGGATGGCTATCCTTTGGAATTACCCTGTAGGTATGCTAACAAGCAGGCTTGCTACACGGAAGCATACATCATTTCCAACTTGCCGTTGGAGAAGCAGTATGTTTCCGAGCAGCACGAAAAGCCGGAGGCTTGGGACGCGCTCTTGCGGCGCATCAACTGCGTTCGGGTTTTTGACCTCGACGGCAGTCACAAGGACTATACGGTTCACGAGTATTTTCACCCTTGCACCACACCGACATTTGAGCAAATAGAGATTGATGATTGTCCGTTCTAGCGGATGAAAGCTGTGCTATCAGGCTATACGGGCATTTATTTTGAAAGGAGATTTAATCATGCGTAATGATTCTGATCGCCTGCAATGGCAGACGGAAAAAAATTATATCATGAATACGTTCCACAATGGGCTTAGACGTATTCAAACCGATTCAAAGACCGCACAGCAATATGTGCTGCTGTGCCTCGCACTCGCAGTTGCCGCCCTGATTATGGTTTCGGGCGGCTCTGGCGAGGACGTGATTTCGGTAGTATTTAGACCGTTCGTTAATTTTATTCGGGTAATTGCATGGCTGGCAGAGTGCCTTGGCGTCATTTACCTCTTTGGTTATATCCCCCACAGTTGGTCATATTACGACGATTTTTCGCGTGCTGGTATCTGCAACCAGGCGCATGAAGCACCACTGCTAGTTAAGGCCAACAGGGATGGTAATATTCAACAGCTTACTTTCAGCCTTAAAGGCTGCCCGCTCGAATACTGGGAAGACAATCGGACAACAATCGAATCCGCACTTAATGTGACCGTCCTCTCTATCACTCAGGGCAGCAACAACCAGCTCTTTGACCTTCGTGTTGTTGCCGGGTGCAACCTTATGGGGCGGCTAATCCCGTGGGCAGATACATATATGGACGATAGCGACACAAAAATCGTCTTGGGCATCAATGCGGCAGGCATTCCCGTTAGCATTGATTTTAGCCAGCTGCCTCATTGGCTTTTGGCTGCTGCCACCGGCATGGGTAAGACGCAGTTGGCACTGTTGATTCTCTACCAGCTGTCGCAAAAAGGCTACGACATCTACCTCGCCGATTATAAAGGTGTGGACTTCGGCCCCGAATATCGTAAGACGGGGCATTATGCAGATGATGATGCTGCCCTTGAGCAGATGCTTGACAGTGTTGTACATGAGCTTAACCATCGCCGTACAGAGTTTTCTATCGCTGGCTGTGCAAATCTTGAGGAATATGTCCAGACGACCGGAGAAGAACTGCATCGAATCGTCGTTATCCTGGATGAAACCTCGATGATTCTCGATACAACTGGACGTGATAAAGATGGCAAGGCAGTAGTTGCCTCGATTACGAACAAGCTCCTCGCCATTGGCCGTCTGGGCCGTGCGCTCGGTATTCATCTGCTTGTGGCAACTCAGCGCCCCGACGTAGGGTCTGTTCCGGGTAGTCTTAAAGCACAGCTTGACGGTCGTATTTGCGGCCACACTGCCGATGCACAGAGTTCCATTGTTATCTTGGATGACGGCAGTGCCGCAAAGCTCCCTGCTATTCCCGGACGCTTCATCATCCGCAATGGCAGTGGGTCGGACGAAATTATTCAGGCTTACTACTATCACCAGTGACCAAGGAGTCGACTATGAAAAATCCACCTCTACAACAGGGCCATGACGGCCCGCGGGCACCACCGTTGCGTCCTTATCAGGCTGACACCCTTCAGCGTATGAAATCCTACGAGGGAAATGCCGCCCTGTGCGTTATCGCAACCGGCCTTGGCAAGACACGAATTTTTGCTGAGTACATCCGCTGTGATGTACTGGAAAATGACCACCACATACTGATTTTATCTCACCGGGAAGAACTCGTGATACAGCCGTTGGAATACCTCAAAGGCCTTCCCTGCGGCATCGAGCAGGGAACCACACATGCACACGGGGAACCCATCATCAGCGCTTCGGTGCAAAGCCTTGTGGGGCGGCTCGACAAGTACAACCCCTACAGTATCGATACCATCATCATCGACGAGGCCCACCACAGTGCTGCACCGACCTACCGCAAAATTTTTGAGTACTTCAAAAATGCCGTTCGTTTTGGCTTCACTGCAACCGCAATCCGCGGTGATGGTGTCGGCCTGGATGTGGCTTTTGACGACATTTTGTGCGAGTATAACACCCTATACGGCATTGAGCACGGGTATCTTAGTCCTATAGAAGCTTGTCAGGTTAATCTCAAGTATGACTTGGGGACAGTGCAGTACCGTGAGGATACTGGCGATTATGATGCCGCAGATATAGCACGCGTTATGTCTGGCACAGCAGCGGGTATCGCGGAGGCCTACACCTCAAACGCACGTGGGCAGACCATCATTTTCGCACCATCCATTGAAGAGGGCAAAAATGTGACAGCACTGCTCAATTCCCAGCATGGTGCCAGTACCGCGGCCTTTATCGATGGCACTACTCAAAATAGAGGACGTCTGTTGGAGGCCTACCGTTTGGGCCTAATTAAAGTACTTGTCTGCTATGCTGTCCTGACGGAAGGTGTTGACCTGCCGATGACAGAAACCGTTCTGCTGGCCCGCCCGGTTGCCACAACCAATGTCGGCCTGTATGCGCAGATGGTAGGTCGCGGCCTGCGGTTGCATCCGGGAAAAAGTGCCTGCAAGATTATTGATTGCGTGGGCATTTCCAGGATGCCGATATGCACGGCAGCAACGCTAATCGGCGAGGAACCGCTAGCTCCCAAACCTAAAAAGGAGCAGGTGGAAAAGTTGCCGGAGGAAACCGAACCGATAAAGGTACTTACAGGTGCGGACATTCCCGATACCTGGATACAAAATCAGAAGGAGGTAGACGTTATGGCACTTGGCGAAGGTGTTACCACCCATGATGTCGCATGGATTACACTCAAGGATGGCGGCTATATACTGCCTATCCCGACCGTAACCTACCGCATCAGCAAACCGCTGACTAACGGCATGGTGTACCTGCGGAAAAATAAAGCGTGCTCCAAGAGTGCGGTGCCATTACAATTTGCATTAGACTATGTGTATCAGGACTTGAAACAGAAGCATGCTAAATATCAACATATCTGGGACAAAAAACAGCGCTATAAGTGGGATAGACAACCCATCACCAATGAGCAAATTGCCCTTATCCACAAGCTGGCCCCGGATTACAAAATTGACACCCATAAAATGACACGAGGGGATGCCTCGCGGGCGATACAACTGCTGACCTACAAGCCGGAAGAATGGACGCCCCAAACGACACCCTCGGAGGTGCAGGACGATGCCAAGAAAAGCCCGTAAACTTTCGTCCTGCGGCGTGTATCACATCATGATCCGTGGAATTAACCGCATGACCATCTTTAATGATGATGCCGACAATCTGAACTTTTTACATATTCTCGATTTTTGCGCAGATGAAAATTTTATCATCATGGCATACTGCCTGATGGGCAACCATCTGCATCTGCTCGCGAAGGATTGTAACGATTCCTTGCAACACATGATGAAGGCCATCGGGGTACGGTACGTTGCCTACTACAACCGCCGCTACCAGCGGACAGGCCCGCTCTTCCAGGGCCGTTACAAATCCCAGCCTGTCACAACCAAAGGCTACTTCCTGCGGGTACTGCGCTATATCCACCGCAACCCGGTCGCTGCCGGAATGGTGCAGGATATGCAGGACTACCCGTGGAGCAGCTACATTGACTACTTTGCTAGTCGAAAAAAGCCGTTATGTCATGTAGACACAAGCTACGCGCTTGCACTGCATGATTTAGATTGGCTGCGGCACTACCACCAGCAGCCAGAATTAAATGCCCGCGGCATTCTGGAGGATTCTCCGCTGCCTGCCTTTACGGATGCTGAGCTTTGTGACTTTGTACGTGCAACGGCAGGCATGGAATGCCACGAAATCCAGCTTTACCCCGAATCCACCGCAACCCCGCTGCTGCGCCGTCTGGTAACACAAGAGGGCGTCAGCATTACACAACTCTCACGGCTTACAGGGATGGCACGCGGAGACATCCGCCGCCGTCTGCTGTGAGCGGTGATACAACTCTCAAAGGAGAAATCCCATGAAGAAAGAAAGCTTTATTTACAGCACTCTCACGATTGGCGGTTCGAAGGAACAGGTCAATGAAGTAATGAAGTACATCTGCGATGACATCTATGACATTGGGAGCATTGATTTGAATAAAATCTGTGCTGTGCCGGTACACCTGAACATTGGCCCCGATGATGAAGTTTCTTGCGGCGAAAAGCTTTACCGCCATTATCTTGATTTAGTTCCTTACCCTACAGAAGAGGAAGAAGAAAATTTTCTTGCTGTTCTTAGCCGTGCAGATCAGCGCCGGTTCCTTTTGGGAAAAATGGCTGTGCTGAACCGGAAGGAATACGGCTATCCTACTTATACCGGCTGGTGCACGGAACACTGGGGTACAGACGAAAACGTGATATCTTTTGAAGAATGTAATGAAAATAGCATTGCATTTCTCACCCATAGCGCACCTGCAAGTGAGGCTATTCATACGCTCTCAATTCTTTTTCCTAAAGTAAAACTTACTTTCGCGTGGGAGGAAAACAAGGTCGCCCTTATGGACGATGAAGTAGTTTTACATTATGAAGTATATCGTTACGGGGAGCTGGCAGAATCCAAATCTGCCATTGCCGGAAAGACCCACTGGCAATATAACGGCAGCTTAAAAAAACCGTTGTACTGCACGCCCCAAGAAGATAATGATTATGGGGAAATCCCTGAAGGAATTTCTGCGGAGGATTTTGAGGAACTGGACGCTATGCCTTTCTAACCCTGCCTCGTTTGAAAAGTAAACATCAAAAGGACGACAGCCTTTATTGGCTCTCGTCCTCTTTTTGTTGTCTAGTCTCAATATTGTCAAATAAAGGGCTGTCCCAAAAAGTTTTAAATGGGATTCCTAACCCCACACATATCCGTGCAACTATTTCAGTTGAAGTATTTTTAGTGGTAGCATAAGGCTTGACAGTCTTTTTAAGGACAGATGGTGCAATGCCGGAACGCTCAGCCAGCTTGTTGACACTGTAGCCGCGCTCGTCTGCAAGCTCCAAAATGCGCAGCTTAATTGCCTCCTGTAGTAGCATTTGCCCTCACCACCGTGTACAATAAAGTATATTTATTGTACCGATTTGCTAAGGGAAAAATCGTCTACCTGGAGACGATTTGAATCTTGCTCTTACGTGCTGATGTGCTATAATATAAAAGGAAGGTGATAAATGGATGCAAAAACTATCCCACACCGCACCGTACATAGCCTATGCTGTGGCAACTGCTGGGATGGCTGTGCTGCTACTCCTTGGCAGCTCGCCAGGAGCAATAGTTGCCCGCAGTTACCGGGCGTATAATGGGCGCGCTGTTCCCGGCTACACAGAATATACGTACCGGGATGTTAATCTGTCCTTCTCGGTGCCTCTATCACCTGTGACCGCGGTGGAAGCACGCGCGAAAAAAGACGGTTATATCTTGTTTGCCTATCCGCGCTGTCCCTACTGTCGCAACCTGCTCCCTGTGCTTGCCGCTGTTGCTACAAGTGAAGGGGTCACGATGGACTACTGCCAGGTAGACCTATATCGGGATATATACACCTACAACTCGGATACTGCCGCACCAGTGCAAACCAGACCAGCGGGGGAAGGCTACACCGAACTGCTAACCTGGCTGGATGACTACCTGGCCGAGTACACCGTCTCCGACCCGGAGAAAAATGAAATTGATGTCGGGGAGAAGCGTATCGGTGCACCGACCATCATCAAGGTGGAAGATGGCAAGCCCGTGTCAAAATGGCAACTATCGGATGCTTCAATATTTGTAGGCGGATACCCGGAAAACAAATACGCAGTCTGGGACAATTCCATACAGGAAGGAGTTGCAGATTCCTTGCGGGAGTATCTGGAAACTGCGTGATGTATCGGGGACGGTGAGTCGCGCAGCGATCTCCCCCGTCCCCGATTTAAAAGAATCCAAAGCCGCCACTTATCAATAGAGTGGCGGCGGCAAAATTAAAGAGTAGCCTCGGTGCTAGATGCCGAGAAGGAGTGTTTTTATGAAAAAGAATATCGTATTGGCAGTTATTGCGACTGCGGCTATGGCGCTCAGCCTGGTAGGATGCGGCGTTAAGGTCACGAACATCTCGGTTCCGGATGTTGCGACCCTCGAAAAGGGCGAGAGCATCACGTTGCCGGTAAATTTCGGCACGGAGGCTGCGCCTGCTGAGACGCCTGTCATCGCAACTGGTGAGTCTGCTACGGCAGAAACTGCTGCGCAGGATGAAAAAATTGCCAAGGCGGCTGAGAAGCTGACGCTCGCGTGGACTTCTTCCGATGAGAGTGTTGCTACGGTTGATGAGACCGGCACCGTTACGGCAGTCGCAGCCGGTGAGGCTGAAATCACCACAGCAGTCAAGGATACTGAGATGCAGGATGTCTGCGTCATCACCGTTAAGGTGTCCGCAAAAGAATTAAAGGTTCCCGATACCCTGGATGTCAAACTCAACGATACAGACGAAGCCGCAATCGAAGCGAAATGCGAGCCGGAAGATGCGTCCAACATTTCGTTTGATTTCGCTTCCAGCGATGAGGAAGTCGCCACCGTCGATAAGGACGGCAAGGTGAAGGTCCTTAAAGCAGGTGAGTGCGACATCACCACGACCCTCATGCAGGATGGCGAAAAGGTCGCAGAGAAGACGACTCATGTGAAAGCATTCTATGAGGTTGAAAGCATCACGCTCGATTCCAACGAAGGCAAACTGACGGTCGGTAACTCTCACACCATTAAGGCAACTGTTGCCCCCGAGGAGGTCGCTGCCGAGACTCCTATTGAGTGGTCGTCCAGTAACGAAAAGGTCGCGACTGTTGACTCCAATGGGAAGGTAACGGCCGTTGCCAGTGGGAATGCAGTCATCACTGCCACCAGTGAGTCCAACGAGGATGTGAAAGCTAACTACGACGTCACCGTGACGGATAAGGCTACTTCTTCCTCCAGCAGCAACAAAGGCACTACCAGCAGCAAGGGTAATACTTCGACTGGCAGCTCCAGCTGGACCGGCGGCTCCACGAACACCGGCAGCAGCTCTGCAGGAAGCACTACCACTACTCCTGCTGCGCCCAGCAATCCGGCACCTGCACCGGCCGCTCCGGACCCGACTCCGGTTCAGCCGAGCAATCCTGAGCCCGCGCAGCCTTCGAATCCGGAGCCTGCACAGCCCAGCAACCCCGACCCTGCTCCGGCACCTGACCCCGAACCTGTTCAGCCGTCTCAGCCGAGCGGCGGCGCTACTGACGGTAGTGGTGCAAACGGCGGCCAGGTGATTGAAGGTGGTGCCGACAAGAGTTGCCCTCCCGAAGACGTTGGCATTCTTTGCTAACGCAGAAGTCAAAGGGTGAGTATTACCTCAAGTAGAATAGGGTGCAGCCCCTTCACTTGAGAACTTAACTTAAAAGTCATGGGGAAAAATGGGGACGGTTCCTAAATTGAGAAGTTGACATCAAAACCTCAAAAACGGGGACGGCGCAGTCGTTTTAACGACCTGCACCGTCCTCTTTTTGTAAAAGCATTCGCTCGTAGAAACGTAGAAAAGAACCGGTGAGGTAACAGCTTGTTACCCCACCACGAATAAAGTTGACTCGTTTTGAATAGTAGACATCAAAATGGAGTAAGGCCGCTTGCGGCCCGAATTTTGCAGCAAAAAGCCGGGAGCTTTCACTCCCGGTTCTCTTTATTGTGCGGTCATCATCATGTCGCAGTCGGCACATTTTATGCGCACAACCTTTGTCCCTCGCACGCTGTTGTGACAGCAGGGGCAAACATACTTGATGCTGTGGCTGTTGGGGTTACTTCCTGTCGGCTTGCCCGTGGCGTCCCCTGCGCCCTTGCCACGCGGGGCGTAGAAATCTTCAATGCGGTTCATGCTGATGTCCTGCCAGTCTTGTTCCAAAATGAACTCACACAGCGCGTCGGTCGGCTCGGTGATGCTCCATCCAACGCGCGGGTCGTAACTGATTTTCAAATCGCGGGCCTCGGCGGCCTCCTTAAATTTTTTGTTGTGGTATGCGCCGCCCCTGCTGCAATCCTGTATGCCGTTTTGAAGGTTCCACAAGTGTACACACTCGTGGAGGGTGGTCGCCACCACGTTTTCTATGGGCCGTGCAAGCGTCCCAGCGCCGATGTTAAGCTCATGGCGGGTTGTGTCTCCTCTCTGCCATGCCTTGGCTACGGTGACGTGTCCGTAGGCTCTGGGCGTGCTCTGTATCGTGATGATAGGCTCCTCCAACTCACCGTTGAAATACTTTACATTCAACGCGCGGAAAATTTTCTCCAAGTAACCAGCCGTCCGGGAAGTCTTAACAGTCTCTTTCATTTTCGTGTCCTCACTTTCGTTTTCCCAATCTTTGCCCGTGTTATCCCACCGGGATAAGGGGTTGCGGGTTGTTCCGCGATTAGCGGACAAAAGTGAGGTTGGATAGTTGTCAAGGTGACTGTGGAATACCGCAGCCATAATTTTAAAAAGCGAGGATATGCCGCAAAAGCTCCTTTACAATTTTCCAATCCACGCTTTTATAATTTTTAAAGGAACAACAAAAAACAGGATTGCCACGGCTATAATTTACTCCGCGGCAATCCTGTTCCCATGTTACAGGGCTTGCGTTTATTTTAAAAGTGTGGTACGATTGTGGTACTTGCAAAAAGGGTAATAAAAAAGCTCCTAATTTTCAACGCATCATCGAAGAAAATTAGAAGCTTAGTTTGGTGACCCGTACGGGAATCGAACCCATGTTACAGCCGTGAAAGGGCCGTGTCTTAACCGCTTGACCAACGGGCCTAAGAGATACAGGATTTTGCTAAAACAGCAAGCAACTTACCAGTCACGATTGCAACCGGCCCCCAAGTATTTTAGCGAAACCCTGTATTTATGGTAGCGGTAACTGGATTTGAACCGGTGACACTTCGGGTATGAACCGAATGCTCTAGCCAACTGAGCTATACCGCCATGTGGTGTGCATCTCAAACGGTGCTCCATTAGTATACGGGTTTCGGCACCATTTGTCAAGCATTTTTTTTGAATTTTTTCAAAAAGTTTTTTTCCCTTTTCTGCGCCGGCAGTGCTGCGGCACAAATAGCGCAGCCATGGGCTTTGCAGGCATCAGCTGGCAGCCATTCCCGGTGTTGTTCCGATTTTTGTTCCTGTATTATACACAATAGCGCAATAAAGTGCAGTACAAAATTCTTCATTTTTTCAGGTTTCACCCGGTTTGTTCATTTTATTTTAAGCTACGAAACTTTTTGCGGATTTTTCGCATTTAATATATTGACATAGTAGTACCCCAGTGTTAAAATAAGTTAAAAATCGGCGTTCGTTAAAAGTGTGTCGAAGATGAATCATCCGTAACTTTAAGGAGAACACTCGCTATGAAATATTCTTGGCAGCGCCAGATTATTCTGGAAACCATTCAAGAGCATAAAGAGCATCTTTCTGCGCAGCAGATTTACGGTTATGCCCGTGAGCGCTGCCCTCATATCAGCCTGGGCACGGTGTACCGCAATCTGAACACCCTGGCTGATAACGATATGATCGGCCGCGTTGGCATGATCAGCGGTGCCGAATGCTTTGACTGGGACCCCAACTCCCATGAGCATTTTTACTGCCGCAAGTGCCACAAGATCATTAACCTTGATCTGCCGGAAGGCGAGCTGAACGCCCTGATCAAAAATGTTCCCGGCCTGCGTATTGAAGGCCACTGCCTGACCGTGACCGGCGTTTGCGCCGAATGTGCCAGCAAAGAATAACTTTGCCGGGACAAAGCGCCACTGTCCTACCCTTGCAGGATCAATCCTCCCAGCTTGTCATCATCTTTTCCTCTCCGCTCTTCCCCGTTTTTGTGGGGAAGAGCTTTTTTGTACCCTTTGGCACTTTTCTGCATCCTTTTTCAACTGCGATATGCGGGCTTCATGCGGCAAATATTCAATTTCGTGAATAAAAATGCAAATAATCCGTTTTGTTTTTTCCCTTTACGCCGCAAAATGCAAGCTCTAGAACAAAGTTATCTCTATAAGTTGAAATTTCCTTGTGCAATATGCCGTGTTGCAATTTGTTGCAGGGCGTGTATAATAAGAAACATGAAATGAATAAATATTCAGCCACTTTGGCGGATAGAATTTTGAAAGAGGGCAGTTCTTATGAAAAAGAAAAAGGAAGATATTAAAAAGGTTGTTCTGGCTTACTCCGGCGGTCTGGATACCTCCATCATCATTCCCTGGCTGAAAGAGAACTACAACAACTGCGAAGTTGTTGCTGTTTCCGGCGACGTTGGCCAGGGCACTGAGCTGGACGGCCTGGAAGAAAAGGCCCTCAAGACCGGCGCTTCCAAGCTGTACGTTCTGGACCTGAAGAAAGATTACGTTGAGAACTACATCTGGCCCTGCCTGAAAGCCGATGCCAAGTACGAAGAGTACCTGCTGGGCACCTCTCATGCTCGTCCGTGCATCGCAAAGGCACTGGCTGAGATTGCCAAGAAAGAGAATGCCGATGCCATCTGCCATGGCTGCACCGGCAAGGGCAACGACCAGGTTCGTTTTGAGCTGGCCCTGAAAGCACTGGCCCCCGAAATGGCCATCATCGCCCCGTGGCGTGAGTGGGATATCAAGAGCCGTGACGAAGAGATCGATTACGCCGAGGCACACAACATTCCCCTGCGTATCAACCGTGAGACCAACTATTCCAAGGACAAGAACCTGTGGCATCTGAGCCACGAGGGTCTGGACCTCGAAAAGCCCTCTCTGGAGCCGCAGTACAACAAGCCTGGCTTCCTGGAGCTGGGTGTTTCCCCGGAGCAGGCACCGGATACCCCGTCCTATGTTACCATCCACTTTGAGAAGGGCATTCCCACCGCTGTGGACGGCAAGGAGATGGACGGTGTTGCCTTGATTGAGTACCTGAACAAGATCGGCGGCGAGAATGGCATTGGCCAGCTGGATATCGTTGAGAACCGTCTTGTCGGCATGAAGAGCCGCGGCGTGTACGAAACCCCCGCCGGCACCATCCTGTACAAGGCTCACAATGTTCTGGAAACCATCACCATCGACAAGGATGCTTTCCACTTCAAGGAGTCCGTTGCTCAGAAGATGGGCGAGCTGGTTTACGATGGCAAGTGGTTCACCCCGCTGCGTGAAGCCCTGAGCGCATTCACCGACGACCTGCAGAAGACCGTTACCGGTGATGTGAAACTGAAGCTGTACAAGGGCAACCTGATCAACGCTGGTGTTACCAGCCCGTTCACCCTGTACGATGAGCAGACTGCTTCCTTCGGCGAGGATGAGGATTACGATCAGTTTGATGCAAACGGCTTTATCAACCTGTTTGGCCTGCCCATTGCTGAGCGCGCCAAGCTGGCAAAGAACTGGCCGGAAGTAAAGTAATCGCATTTTTCCATTAACAAAACTGCCGCCAGGGAGGCATTGACCCCCTTGGCGGCTTTGGCGTTCCAGTATATACTATAAAAAGAAAAAAGAATAATAATGGTGGACCGCCATGCCTGCGGCACAGCTCAAAAAAATCCAAGGTCGCAGCAAACATCAGACTGAGCCCCCATTAAAAGGCTGTATCTATTTTATTTGCGCGCGCGGCGCGCACACCAACATTTTTGATTATTCTTTATTCTCTATTCATTACAATAACACCGGAGGTTTTCTTATGCCCCAACTTTGGCAGGGACGTTCCAGCAAAGCGGTGGACAGCCGCGTGAACGACTTTAACTCTTCCATCCGCTTTGATTCGCGGATGATCGAACAGGATATCCACGGCAGCATGGTACACTCTGCTATGCTGGGCAAGCAGGGCATCATCTCCCAGCAGGATGTGGACGATATCCACAAGGGCCTGCAATCCATTTTGAACGATCTGCACAGCGGCGCGTTGGAAATTGACCCCAATGCCGAGGATGTGCACACCTTTGTGGAGCAGACTCTGACCGCCCGCGTGGGCGATGCTGGCAAGCGGCTGCACACCGGCCGCAGCCGCAACGACCAGGTTGCGCTGGATATCCGCCTGAACCTGCGGGAAGCATCGCTCCACTTGCAGGGGCAAATCAAGGAATTGATCCTGACCATCTGCGACCAGGCAGAAAAATCTTCTTCCTATGTTATGCCCGGTTACACCCATCTGCAGCGTGCCCAGCCGGTCACCTTTGGCCACCAGCTGATGGCTTACGCCTGGATGCTGCTGCGCGACCTGGGCCGCATGCAGGACGCCACCGCCCGCATGGACGCTGAGTGCCCGTTGGGTTCCGGCGCTCTGGCTGGCACCACCTACCCGCTGGACCGTTTTTATACGGCACAGGAGCTGGGCTTTGCTGCTCCCTGCGGCAACTCGATCGATGGCGTATCTGACCGCGATTTCTGCATTGAGCTGACCAGCGCCATGGCCACCTGCATGATGCATCTGTCCCGCCTGTCGGAAGAGATCATCCTGTGGTGCAGCTGGGAGTTCAAGTTCATTGAGCTGGACGACGCTTTCACCACCGGTTCTTCCATTATGCCGCAGAAGAAAAACCCGGACGTGACCGAGCTGATTCGCGGCAAGACCGGCCGCGTTTACGGCGACCTGAACACCCTGCTGGTTATGATGAAGGGCATCCCCCTCGCCTACGACAAGGACATGCAGGAGGACAAGGAAGCCGTATTTGACGCGGTGGACACTTTGGAGCTGTGCTTAAAAACCATCACCCCGATGCTGGCCACCATGACGCCGCTGCCCGCCAACATGCGCCGCGCCGCCGCCAAGGGCTTTATCAACGCAACGGACTGCGCCGACTACCTGACCAAGAAAGGCATGCCGTTCCGCGATGCTTACAAATGCACCGGCACCATGGTGGGTGCCTGCATCCGGGCAGACAAAACGCTGGAAGAGCTGACGCTGGACGAGTTTAAGCAGTACAGTGATCTGTTTGAGGCGGACATCTATGACGCCATTGACCTGACGCACTGCTGCGAGGGCCGCACCAGTTACGGCGGCCCCACTCAGGCCAGCGTGCTGAAACAGATCGCGGATGTAAAAAGCAAAATCAACTGCTGAACGCTGTAATAGATAGGGGTTTGTTTGGGATGGCTAAGTATAAAATTTTTGTGGATGGTTCTTCCGGCACAACCGGCCTGCGCATTGCGGACCGCCTGGCCGCACGGAATGAATTTGAGATCCTGCACATTTCCGAAGCCGACCGCAAGGATGTAAACGCCCGCGCCGCCGTGATTAACCAGAGCGATCTGAGCTTTTTGTGCCTGCCGGATGCTGCAGCCAGGGAGGTTGTGCCCCTGTTGCGCCCCGATGTGCGTATTCTGGACACTTCTACCGCACACCGCACCGCGCCGGATTGGGTGTATGGCCTGCCGGAGCTGCATGGCAAACGGGATGCTCTGCGCACCGCCAACCGCGTGGCTGTTCCGGGCTGCTATGCCACCGGCTTTATCACGCTGGTGGCCCCGCTGGTGGAGCTTGGCCTGCTGGCTGCAGATTATCCGCTGACCTGCCACGGGCTTTCCGGTTATTCCGGCGCAGGCAAAAGCGGCATTGCCCAGTACCGCGACCCGGAGCGCGACATTGCCTTTGAAAGCCCGCGCCCCTACGGCTTAACGCTGGATCACAAGCACCTGCCGGAAATGCAGAAGATCTGCGGCCTTGCGGAGCCGCCGGTGTTCTGTCCCATTGTGGATGACTACTACTGCGGCATGGAAGTTACCGTTCCCCTGCGTCTGGACCTTGTGGGCCACAGCGCTGAGGAGCTGGCCACCGCTTTGCAGGAGTATTACGCAGGCGAAACCATGATCAAGGTGCACGCTTTGGGCACTGCCCCCAAGTTCCTGCCCGCCAATACGCTGGCCGGCAAGGACACCTTGGAAATTTACCCCACTGTTTCCCCTGACGGCAAGCGGATGCTGCTCATCAGCCTGCTGGACAACCTTGGCAAAGGCAGCTCCGGTGCCGCCGTGCAGTGCATGAACATCATGCTGGGGCTGGAGGAAACGAAAGGGCTGGAATTGTAAGTTAGGGCAATACCGCATAATTCTAAGTGCCGATACGGCGAGCGAGGTGCGGCAGCTGCTAAGCCAAAAGCGCAGATAATACTGGATGTCTTATCGAGCATTTTGGCAACGCAGATGCCGTGCCGCAGCTGCCGGAGCGGTGCTTAAGCCGCAAGGCGGGAATTGTGCGGTGTTGCCTTAGGAGTTAGGAGTTCTCCGGTATGTTGGCCTGCTGGCCGCATGGCACCGCTTTGGTGTGGTTTGTAGGGAACGGTCTTGACCGTTCCGCAGCTGTCTTTACCGGGTGGGTTCCGTTTCTTCTGATTTTTGATGTTATTTGTGGGAAAGAGGAAAAGTAACATGGCAAAGTATAAGGTCATTCCCGGCGGCGTTTGTGCCGCCAAGGGTTTTTCTGCTTCCGGCGTACATGCCGGGTTCCGGGCCAATCCCAACAAGCTGGATCTGGCCATCATCAAGGCGGATGTACGCTGTGCCGCTGCCGGTGTTTACACCACCAACAAGGTGTATGGCGCCCCCATCAAGGTTGACCGCGCCCACCTGGTGGACGGCCACGCACAGGCTGTTCTGGTGAACAGTGGCAACGCCAACACCTGCGCCGCCAACGGTGTGGATCTGGCCAATGAGTGCTGCGCCCTGGTGGCCCAGCAGCTGGGCATTGCAGCCGAGGATGTTCTGCCGGCTTCCACCGGCGTTATCGGCCAGCCCATGACGATTGACCCGTTCGCCCGCGGTATTCCCGCCGCAGCGGCCAGGCTGCAGGCCAGCGCCGAGGGCAGCAGCGAAGCTGCCAAGGCCATTATGACCACCGATACTTACGAGAAAGAATATGCCATTGAATTTGAGCTGGCCGGCAAAACCTGCCGCCTTGGCGCGATCGGCAAGGGCAGCGGCATGATTGCCCCCAACATGGCCACCATGCTGGCGTTCTACACCACCGATGCTGCCGTCAGCCCGGAGCTGCTGCAAAAGGCACTGCGCGCCGTTGTGCCCACTACCTACAACCAGATGAGCGTTGACCTGGATACCTCCACCAACGATACCTTGCTGCTGCTGGCTTCCGGCCTGGCGGGCAATGAGCCTGTTGTGACCGAAGGCCCGGAGTATGACAAATTTCTGGCTGCCCTGGGCGCTGTGGCAGAGCATATGTGCGCCCTGCATGCTTCTGACGGCGAGGGTGCCACCCACCTGATCACCTGCGAAGTGACCCACGCCCCCACCCACGAGATTGCCCGCGCCGTGGCAAAGAGCGTTGTCTGCTCCAACCTGTTCAAGGCCGCCGTGTTTGGCCGCGACGCCAACTGGGGCCGCATCCTGTGCGCCATCGGCTATACGCCGGGAGATTTTTCCATCGACAAGGTCAGCGTGCGCATTGCCAGCAAGGCAGGCGAGGTGTTTGTGTGCGAAAACGCCGCCTACCATCCGTTCAGCGAGGACGAAGCCTATGCGGTTCTGGGCGAGCACGACATTTTGGTCAAAGTCGATATGGGCACCGGCGAAGCCAGCGGCAAAGCCTGGGGCTGCGATCTGACCTATGACTATGTTAAGATCAACGGCGATTACCGGACCTGATTTTGCAATTAGGGCAACACCGCACAATTCCCGCCTGACGGCTTAAGCACCGCTCCGGCAGCTG
>ERZ780167.921-NODE-921-length-28195-cov-28.129602_pt1 | contig 28195 bp, 16 predicted proteins | sample MGYA00510982_ERZ780167 | MGnify/ENA primary metagenome ERZ780167 (study PRJEB29588, sample SAMEA2146107) | human gut metagenome | biome: human gut; feature: human-associated habitat; material: faeces | place: Denmark | collected 2008/2010 ... | reverse complement strand
CTCCGTCTCCAAGACTGAACATGGCCTATACACTTTTGAGGATTGTGTACACCATTGCGGGCGTCAGGCCGCCCTGGATGCGCATGTCCGTGCCGGCAACCGTGCGGAGTTCAATGCTCATCCAGTTCTCACCGGTCGGGACACCCTTCGTTTTTCCGCGGGATGCGGCAAATGCCGCCGTCGCTTCCATCCCGGCAGGCAGGCCGCCGCCAGCTATGGGTAGGAACCCATCCGGAACCTCTGCCCTGGCGTACTTCCGCTTCCACCAGAAGTACTGGTGCTCTGGAATGCCTTTCTCTTTCAACAGGGCCTTGATTGCTATCCCTTTCTCCCGGGCCTCGCCCTGGATCTCTTCGATTTGTTCGCGTGTAAGCATGTCAGTTAGTATTAGTGGTGCAAAGTTATATGCCACTTAATCAAACTGACAGTCGTACTTTATCGAATGCTTACGCACGGTAGGCGGACACCACAACCAGTGTTGATGGCAAAAAGAAAAGGGAATGACCAGTTGGCCATCCCCCTTGTGAATATCAGCGTGTTCGGATTATTTGCCGAAGACAGCGTTGATTACATGTACACCCTCTGTGTAGTTTGTGGTTCCATGTACAAAATTAGAGAAGTTGCCGGCGTCAATCTTGGTCCCTTCAACAGATCCGGATACTTTGATCGGGCTGGTCTCTCCAAGAGTGATGTTCTTCGTCTTACCGTTGAATTTACCAATCACAAGACCTCTTGTGGCCTCGGCTCCGCCGGAAATCACGCAATCCACGACACAACCGTTTCCTGTGTTGTGAGCGGCGTTTCCGATGTTTCCGATAAGGCCTCCGATGCCATCAACAGTTGCCATGGCGGTCACTTTTCCGAAAGCCTTGCAGGTCTCTATGGTGTTGCCTTGAGAGTGGAAACCGCAGAGGCTGCCGATAACGCTGGCCTTGTCGCCGGATTCGAAGATGATCTCACCTTCGTTTGTACAGTTGTCCATGTTGCCGGTACCTCCCTGAACTCCACCTGCGCGAACCTTAACAGTTCCGCTAATGGTAATGTCACCCTTGTTGACACAGTCTTTCGTGCATGTGCTTTGCTTAGCCTCTTTTCCTGGCCAGCCCACGATTCCGCCTACTGCTGAATTGGACTTTGACGCATCAGAGAACACGTTGATCGGACCTTCGTTGGTACAGCCCGTGATGTTCGACTTGATCTGTCCCACGGCGAAGTAATCTCCTCCTGTGATGCCACCTGCTAGAACAATCGCCTCATTTCCGGACATGGCAGAACCATTGCTGGAAGCAAGTTTCGCGTAAACCTCGCCGTAGTTGTGACAATTAGTGATGTCACCGTTGGACGCTCCGGCAATACCTCCGACATCCTGTCTCTTCACGTTTCCCGTTACTGAGTCAATAGATGTGTTCACAAGAGATACCTTGCCTTTGTTCACGCAATTCGTCACAGCGAACTGTCCGTTTTCATCATTGCCGCCGTAAGCGACAAGACCGCCTACTGAAGGTGCGCAGTTCTTCACATCGACAATAGTCGAAGCGCCGTTGACAAAGGCGCATGAGGCACTTATCGTCCCTTCGTTTGAGCAGTCTTTCATTGTCGCCTTGAGATATCCGGCGATGCCGGCGACGGCCGCACCCTTCATTGATGTCTGAGCTGTCACTGTGATGTTGCCGGTGTTGTGGCAATCGGTGATGTCGGCCAGACCTTCAGCGACAAGGGCTCCACAGATGACGGCGTCGTCAAAGGCGTCGGCGCTCATTGTGATGTTCGCCTTGTTTGTCACGTTGGTGAGCTCACCCTTGTTCCTTATGGCAATGATTCCGAATTCGGAAGCCGTCGGAACGAACGAGCATGACGCGTCAATGACAAGATCCTTGACGGTGCCGACTTCAGTGAACAAAGGAGCGGTTCCCTTCCAGTTCTTGATGCTGTGGTTGTTACCGTTGAAGATTCCAGGGAATGTCGCGCAAGTCGGGATTGTCTTCCCCGTAAGGTCGATGTCTGCGGTCAGGTTGACAACACTCGTGGCATCAGCTGTGGTTAGTTCCTTTCCGTTAAAGAGTTTGACGAACTCATCGGCTGTCGCTATGTCCTTAGGGAATGCAGCCTTTTCAAGTGTGGTGATGTCAAGAGTCTCGGAATATTCGGATTCCTTGCCGTCCTTATTGAGAGACTTGGCTCTCACGTTATACTTTGTCTTGTCTGTAAGGTCTGAAATCTTAAGCGCTGTCTCCTCTGTCTCTATTGTTGTCCAGTCAGAAGCGGAAGCGAGTTTGTATTCCACGACATATTTGACAGCGTTCACGCAAGGGTCCCATTTCAAAGTAATGGCGTCAGCAAGCGGAGTCGCCGCAAGATTAGGAATGCCGACAAAATCAGGCTTTACGAACCCGTAGCCGAGAACAAGTTGGACAGGCTCGTTGTCTTGAGCGATATATACCCAGTCAGAGAATACGGATCTTGGATAGTTGGCTCTGATTCTGATGTAATACTGGCTGAACTTTTTCAGGCCTGTGAAAGTCGTGGCGTTTTTGACCTTTACCTTTTCGTCGCTGTAAACGATGGTGTGGGTGACGCTGTTGTTGTAATTGTCGCCGTTGTTGAGTTCAGTGGTAAGCTGGACGGTCGCGCTGGTCGCTCCAGCCTCAATCATGCTGGCGTCGTCCCAGTAGACTGAAATGGATGTTTCCGATGAATTGTCTTCATCATAAGTGAATTCCTTCGGTGCCGGTTTGGATGAGTCTATGCCAAAGTGCTCTTCTTCTTCACATCCTATAAAAAGAGAAGATGCCAAGGCTACGGCCGCGAGGGCTTTAATGGATTTCATATTTTCTTTAGTGATTGTTAGTTGGAAACTGTAAATACTAAAATTAAGGCTATGCTTCTTAAGCACCCTTAACAACCATCAGAAAGATGTAAGATGTCACTCGAAAGTGAACTTTATTTCAGTTTGCCTGAGACAAAGATATTCAAGTTAAATGAAAAATGCAAGGCGGAGACAGATTTTTTTTGTACTTTTGTGAATCCTTTCAATCGTTTTTAGTCGTAAGTCTGAAATTCGCTGTGGAAGGTTACCCGGTAGGGTATCATGGTATATGCGAACTTATATATGTCAAGTTATGAGGAAGGTATTAAGGTTTTTATTTGTTATTGTGCTGTCTGTGTGGGCGGTGGACTTGTCCGCACAGTCTCAGGCCGTACAGTTTTTCGCTCATCGCGCCAGCCGTTTCGAGTATGATGAGAACACGCTCCCGGCATTCAAGGCTTGCTATGAACAAGGAATAAGGGGCTTTGAGACCGACATCAGAATGAGCAAGGACGGACAGCTTGTTGTGAACCACGATGAGACGTTCGCCAGATTGACTCCGTGCACCGGCGCGGTCGAGTCGATGACATCTGATGAGATCCGCAAGTTGACAACATTCCAGGGCAACAAGATTCTTTTCCTTGATGAGCTTGTGGGCTTCCTTTCGGACAAGGATGGCCTCTACGTTGAGTTTGAAATGAAGGTCAGCCCGACATCAAGTTATCCGGAGGATCGCCTTCGCGAGTATTGCGACAAACTCTACAAGGCGGTCATGTCCAAGAAGCCGGAGCATTCCACTTATCTGTTCACGTCCAGCAGCAGAGATGCCTTGAATATGATGAGAAAACTTCATCCGGACGCTGACATGCTCATGATTTTCAGCAAGCCGGTTTGTGATGAGACCATCCAGATGGCGGAGGCTATGGGAATCAAGCGGATCGGGTGCAACATGAATGGTACTACGCGATCCATGGTGAAAAAGGCAAAGGAAGCCGGTCTGGCCGTTTCCCTTTGGCCTTCAAGGACTCCTGAGGACATCATGCTGGGCGTGTATCTCGGTGCGGAGTATCTGTGCTGCGACAGGGCCATCGAGGTGAAGAAATTTTTGGACGAAAAGGCCACGTTTGTGAAATACAAATAGTTTTTTTGCTAAAGGGGCGCTTTAACAAAATCATTGAAGTTTAATAGTACTAAATATTCATTAATTAAAAACATTGATGCGAGGATAAAGAACCATAATAACCTTGTAAACCATTAGAAATAATAACCAAGGATTTCAGTTTGCCGCAGAATCTTGAACCTTGCTATAGGTTCTGGTAATTATTTTTATTGAAAATTTATTACGATTGAAATGAATCACATAATAACCAGTTCTTCTCCCGAAAAGGGGAAGAGTAGACAATTGTTATTGCTTACGAAAGGTTTGATGACGACCGTTATGGCGATTCTTTTGTTTCTGGTGCCATCTGAAGTGTTTGCTCAGAAACTCACTGTATCAGGTTTTGTCAAAGAGGCCGCTACCAATGAGCCTGTTCCGGGGGCGGTTGTAATGGTTAAGGGCACATCTGTGGGTACATCGACTGATGCGAACGGAGCGTACACCCTCAAGGCTGACGCCAACGCTGTCCTTGTATGCCAGCTTTTCGGTTATAAGACTGTAGAGGTTAATGTCAGCAAGAGAACAAAATTGGACATCCTTCTTCAGGAAGACACCCAGATGCTTGACGCGACTGTTGTGGTCGGTTATGGTACTCTCAAGAAGACTCAGTTGGTGGGAGCCGTCGAGAACCTGTCGGGTGAGGAACTTGAAGGCAGGACCAACTCCAATGTGACAAGGTCTCTTCAGGGACAGATCCCGGGGTTGAACATCGTTCAGGCTGACGGTAAGCCTACCCATCAAGGGTCTATCACCATCCGTGGCAATGGCACTTCATATCAGTCCAGAAAAAAGGTCGGTGGTAGCGCAGGCAACCAGAAGCACTCGATCGGCCAGGGCAGCAGCGCCCTTGTCCTCATCGACGGAGTCGAGGGAGACCTCACTACAGTGAATCCAGAGGACATCGAAACTGTCGCTGTCCTTAAGGATGCTGCCTCTGCTGCCGTATATGGTGCCAGAGGTGCTTTCGGTGTCATCCTCGTGACAACCAAGGCTCCGAAGACCGACAAGATTTCCGTGAACTACAACGGCTCTGTCTCATTGAACAGAAGAAACATCATGTGGGAGGACGAGCTTGTCACAGATGGCCTTCAGTGGCTTGATACCTTTGTTGAGTTCTTCAGGAACGACAAACGCACTCCGACTTCCTCCGGTTCTTTGCCTGGTAATGTCAATAACAGGTCCAATACCTATTCTGAGGCTTATCATGAGGAGTTCCGTCGTCGTAAAACTGATCCTACCTATGAGAATTACGGTAAGATTTATGGTGACGGAAAGGATGTCGGTTTCGGCGGCAACTATGCTTACTATGGAAGCACCAACTGGCTTGACATGTTCTACAAGGACATGAACATGACACAGAACCATAACCTCAGCATCAATGGCGCGTCAGAGAAGGTTAGCTATGCCATCAGTGGGCGTTATTATGGACAGGACGGTATCTATAAGCTTGGCAATGAGGACTTCAACCAGTTCAATCTTCGCGCCAAGGGTTCCATAAAGATTACTGATTGGTTGAAATTGACCAATAACACCTCGGTGTTCAAGCGTAAATATCACCAGCCGATGGTGTCAGGTGGTTCACAGCCGCTTCTCCGCCAGTTCGAGCATAGAGGACAGCCAATCTATCCGGCATTTAATGAAGACGGTACGCTTACGTTCTATGGCGCTTCTTGTATGTACGGTGCGTTTGAAGACGGTAATACTTATCAGGAAAATAACAAACTGGATATTATCACATCCACCACTCTTGATTTCGAGCCGATCAAGAACGTCCTGAAATTCACAGGCGACTTTACTTACAAAGCCATCCGTTCCACTCAGGCAAGAGTCTCTTGCATCCAGAGTGGTTATAGTGCCCCAGGTGCTTTGGAGACTTACAATAACTCCTCTTATAAGTCAGACTGGCGTTTCAACACTGATTACATCTCCTCAAACATCGTCGGGACATACACTCCGAAACTTGGTGACAACCATGATTTGAATATCGTGGCTGGATGGAATCTTGAGAAGACGAACTATCGCCGTTTTTATCTTACCAGGAAAGACCTTCTGTATCCTTCCATCCCTTCATTTGAACTTATGGCGTCTGACGAGTATGGTGTGGAGGATCGTGGTCACGACAAGAGCATGGTCGGTTTCTTCGGGCGTGTGAACTACACTCTTCTCAACAGGTATATTGTTGAGGTGGCCGCACGTTACGATGGTTCCTCATTGTTCCCTTCATATTCACAATGGGGTTTCTTCCCTTCAGCGTCCGTAGGTTGGAGACTGTCCGAGGAGCCTTGGATGAAATGGGCCAAGTCTTGGATGAACAACTTTAAACTCCGCGCCAATGTGGGTTCCCTCGGTAACGCGACCATCGACCCTTACTCATTCCTGGAGCTTATGGGTGTGTCAAAATCCACAAAACTCATCAACGGGGAAAAAGTTCCTTACACAACGGCCGCCGCGATCATTCCTGACAACCTTACCTGGGAGACTGTCACCACTTATGACGTGGGACTTGACGCTGATTTCCTGAAGAGCCGTCTCTCGATCTCGGCTGACTACTATGTGCGTGATGTCAAGGATATGTTCATTCAGGGTCCGGATCTTCCTGAGGTGCTTGGTGATTCCACCCCTAAGGGGAACTACGGCGCTATCCAGACAAAGGGTTGGGAAGCCACGATCGGCTGGAGAGACTCGTTCAAACTCGCCGGTAAGGATTTCAATTATAACATCAAGGCCAGTGTCTGGGATTCACGCACTTGGGTGAAGACGTACTATAACATCAACGGTGACATCCTCAACTACTATGAGGGTAAGGAACTTGGTGAGATCTGGGGATTCAGGACCGACGGGTACTTCCTCAGCAATGAGGAGGCCAACAACTGGGCGACCGATAAATTCCACAAGAACGGATCCAACTTCAGGGCGTATGCCGGAGACCTTAAATTCATAGACATCAACGGTGACGGAAAGATTGACTACGGCAAAGGTACTCTTGAAGACCATGGCGACCTTGAGCGCATCGGCAACCAGAGCCCACGCTATTATTTTGGTATCAACCTTGGCGCCAACTGGAACGGAATCGGCGTCAGTGTCTTCCTGCAAGGCGTAGGCAAGCGTGACTGGTATCCAAGCTGCGAGTCCGGATTCTTCTGGGGAATGTACAACCGTCCTTATGGCTATCTGCCGAAGATTCATACTCAGGACGCTGTGGAAGTTGATTACTCTACTTCCAACTGGGTGGTCACCAACGCCGCAAGCAAGCCTTACTTCACACGTCAGGTGGCATACGCCGCGAACAGAAATGACGGCCCTCTTACGTTCGAGAATGACTACTACATGCAGAATGCCGCTTATGTAAGACTTAAGAACCTCACTGTGGACTATACTTTCCCAAGCAAGCTTACCAAGAAGATCCGCGTCGAGAAGCTTAAGGTTTACTTCTCCGGTGAGAATCTGCTGACTTTCTCTCCGATTTACAAGCATACCAAGATGTTTGACCCTGAGACCCTTGGTTTCGGTGATTCTGACTTCGGTGACAATGTTGGAGGTCTTAGCGGTGTGGGACAGGGATATACCTATCCTATGCTCAAGACATACACCTTCGGTCTGAACATTACTTTCTAATTTGAAGGAAGATAAACTCTAATGAATTTTAATATGAAATCAAGTATAGCAGTTAAATTACTTTTGGGAGCCGCGTCTGTTCTCGCGTTGTCTTCATGTCAGGATTTTCTCACAGCTGATCCGGTCAATAAAATATCAGCCGAGAATTTCTTCAGGACAGAAAGTGATTTGGAGATATATTCCAACGGACTGATTGAGGCATATCGCCCAAGCGGAGAGACTGTCGGCAAGGGTGATAATTATACGGATCTCATCTGCACCCAGACCTCGACGGATTTTTATCGTCCCGGCATTTGGAACTCTGTAAAGCAGACCGGTTGGGCTGTAGGGGACTGGAAAGGCATCCGCAGGGTCAACAAGATGATCGAAGGCATTGAAAAGAACAGAAGTCTCTTTAAGGATGAGGTCGCCAATCATTATCTTGGTGTCGCCCGGTTCTGGAGAGCCTATTTCTACTTCTCGAAAGTGAAGACTTTCAGCAATGTTCCGTGGATTGATCATGTCGTGAATGTTGATGATCCTATCCTTACCGCCGGCAGGGATGACCGTGAGCTTGTAATGCACAATGTTCTGGAGGATTTGAAATTCGCAAGCGAGAACATGTCCGCCGATCTGAAGACTTACAGTGGCGTGATCAACAAATATGTCGCATTGGCATTCATGTCAAGAGTCTGCCTGTATGAGGGCTCTTTCCGTAAGTACCATACGGTGAACCCGGCTACAAACAACGCATGGTCAGGACAGTATGAGTCTTCTGATGATTTCTTCAACGCCGCCGCCACAGCCGCCAAGTCTGTGATTGATTCCAAGGAGTTCTCTCTTGTTACCGGATCACCTGTCTCGGTTGCCGATGGTAAGGAGGTCGCTTCCTTGTATGACAACATTTGGAGGAGCACTGATTTCGGCAAGTCCAAAGAGGCCATCTGGACCGTGGAATATGAAGGTGGTGACCTTAACGTGTATAACGAGCTTACTTGGGTTGTGAACTCAAGTACGTACGATCAGAAGGCCGCCCCTACCAAGAACCTTGTGCGTATGTTCCTTAACCTTGACGGAACACCGGCAAAGCCGGATGTGTCTGTGACGAAGGAGTTTGACAATAAGGATTGGCGTCTTTTCAACACTGTTCACGGCCCGGGACACTTGTACACGACGTTAGCAGGGGAATCCGTCCCAAAGAAACTGAACTTTACATATACATTCAGCGGGTATCAGTTCAGGAAATGGAGTCAGGAAAAGGAGGAGAATTATTCTAAAGGAAGGAATGATAATGATATTCCTATCCTGCGTTACGCGGAGGTTCTTTTGAACTACGCCGAGGCCAAGGCTGAGCTCGGTCAGATTGATGAGACCATCTGGAATGAGACCGTCGGAGAGCTTCGCAAGCGCGCAGGTGTCAAGAATATTTATCCTGCATCCGCCGGTTATGTCGAGGATGCCTGGCTGAAGTCATACTATGGTGATCCAGCTCTCTCAAACACCATGCTGGAGATAAGAAGAGAGAGGGTTACAGAGTTGATCTGTGAGAACCTCCGCGCTTCGGATCTCAGCCGTTGGGCTTGCCAGAATCTGATTGTGGATCGTGGTACAGACAATAGTGGTTGGATGGGTATCTACGTGACCGCCGATGAGTATAAGAACGGTATCCAGTTCAATGGTGAAACGTATAAGTTCAATGCATCTAAAGTTTCTCAGTTTGCTTATAAAACAGGTACCTCAACCGCAGACCAGAACTTGACTCTCTCTGAGGGCGATCATGGATATCTTATTTACAATTACAGGCTTGAGTGGAATGACAGGGATTATGTCCGTCCTATTCCATCGACAGCCTTGACAAAGAATCCTAATCTTGGCCAGAATTATGGTTGGGAGGATTAAAATCTTAAACTATTATACATGAATAAATTACGATTTAAAAAGAGTTTATTCGGTCTAATGTCTGCAACAACCCTCATGCTGGGGGTTGTTGCTTGCGGTAAGAATGGGGCCGATGATCCGACTCCGGACAAACCGGATCCGAAGCCGACTCCCGGAACGGAGACGGTGATCAATGGCACCTCGATTGAGTCCACAAACACTCTTGTCGGACTGATCACAGATTCCAAGACCGGAAAGGGCATCGCTGGTGTACCAGTCACGGACGGGTATTCCTTTACCACGACAGATGCCAATGGCGTTTACCAATTCAAGGCGAACCGGTATTGCCGCAATGTGTACTATACATTGCCGTCAGAGTATAAGGTGGCGTTGGACAAAGAGACCAAACTGCCTTTGTTTTACTCCACATCGACTATTTCCTACAACCGTCAGAACCGGAACGACTTTGTTTTGGAACCGCTTGATTCTCCTGAGAAGAATTTCACTTATCTGGCCATTGGGGATCCACAGTGTAAAACTGATTCCGACAGAGAGAGATTCCGTACGGAGACATTGCCGGACATGAGGAATTTCATTTCGACCTCACAGGCGAATGGTAAGTATAAGAATGTGTACATCATGTCAATGGGTGACATCACATTTGACAACACCGTTCAGTGGAAGCCAATGCGTAATGTCATGTCAAAGTTCTCGGCCAACGGCACTGATTACATTCCGTTCTATAATATGGTCGGCAATCATGACCATGACGCATCGACAAACACGCGGTATGAGTCAACGCAAAACTATGTCGATCTTTTCGGCCCGGTGGATTATTCTTTTAACAGAGGCGATGTTCATATTGTTGTGATGGACGATGTCCTTGTCACTACTACAAGCGGCAAGACCTGGGATTATGATGCTGGAGTCACGAGTTCTCAGCTGAAATGGCTGAAGGCGGATTTGGATCTGGTGAAAGACAAACAGAACAAGATGATCCTGTTCTGCGCCCATATTCCTTTCAGAGGAGGCGCAAACAGTGGCGGTGCCTCTGTGAACAAGGATAAGAATTATGCAGAGATCCTTAAACTTCTTACGGAATTCCACGAGGCTCATATCATGGTCGGTCACACCCATTATCCTCAGAACTGGATTCACTCCTCTTATGTAACCAAGGGTGGCACACCCGTTTACGAGCATGTCCATGGTGCCGCTTGCGGTGCATGGTGGTCATGCAATATGAATGTGAATGGCGCGCCTAATTGCTATAGCCTTTATGAGATCGAAGGGAACAGCATCAAGAACTGGGTTACCAAAGGCACGAAGAATGAAGTCGGGTATCAAATGCGGGTTTATAACGGCAGCCAGATTTATGGTGGTACGGATGGCACACCTTCAGGAAAATATCGGTACACATGGTACGATGGTGGTAAAGGAGGAACCGCCAATATTACCGCCAAGGGTAATTCAAATCTGAAAGGATCTTTTGTCGCCGCTATATGGAATGACGATGACAAGAACTGGAAAGTGGAATTTTTCCAGAACGGTCAGAAAGTCGGTGACATGAAGAGAGTTCCGTCCAAGGTTCCTGATATATGTGTTGTCTCATATTATTTCAACAATTTGGGTAAGAACACGACGACATGGACCACAACGACTGCTCAGCATTATTGGTACATTGAGGCTCCTGGCGGTGATCCGACCAAGGTGAAGAATTGGGAAGTGCGCGCCACGCAGACAATCCCGACCAGCGGAGAAGTCAATGTCTATTCCTGCACGGATTTGCAGACGGACTATAGCGGATTTTAGAATCCATACATAGGTGTTTTGGAACGGGGAGATTTCCCCGTTCTTTTTTGAGTACTATTTGCTTCGAGAATACAGATGATGAGAATATACAGAAATATTGCATTCTTGATTGTGGCGATGACGTTCATGTCTGCGTATGTGGCCGATGCTATGAAACTGAACGGCACTCGCATAGACAAGAAAAACAATCTCTTTGGTTTGGTCAAGGACTCCCGGACAGGGAAGGGCATCGCGGGGGTGCCGGTGACGGACGGGTACACTTTCACGGTGACGGACAGGAACGGGGTTTACCAGTTTGTGGCGGACGAGAAGTGCAGGAATGTGTACTACACGCTTCCGGCGGAGTACAAGACGGCGCTGGATCCAGTCACGAAACTTCCTCTGTTCTATTCCACGACCCCGATTGACAGGAGCCGGCAGAACAGGAACGATTTCGTGCTGGAGCCGCTTGACGCTCCCGAGAAGGATTTCACTCTGGTGATGATCGGGGATCCTCAGTGCAAGACGGACTCTGATGTCCACAGGTTCGAGACTGAGACGCTTCCGGATCTCAATAGATTCATGTCCGAGTCACAGGCCAAGGGAAAGTACTTGAATGCCTACGCTGTCACCCTCGGCGACCTGACGTTTGACAACACGGTGCAGTGGGGGCCGATGCACAAGGCCCTCTCGGGGTTCGCGCTGGAGTCAGGGGATTATCTCCCGATCTACAACTGTGTCGGCAACCACGACCATGACGCGGCCTGCGTTGATGACTACACGGCCACACAGACCTACGTCGACCTCTTCGGCCCCACGGACTACTCGTTCAACAGAGGAGACGTTCACTTTGTGGTTATGGACGACGTGGCTGTTACGACGACCAACGGCAAGACCTGGAAATATGCCGACAACATTTCCGACCGGCAGCTGGAATGGCTCAAGTCAGACCTTGCCCTTGTGAAGGACAAGGAGGAAAAGATGATTGTCTTCTGCGCCCACATCCAGTTCCGTCACAACGCCGACAAGGACAACCCGGACAAGATCAAGAACATGGCCGCAGCAATGGACTGCCTTACGGACTTCCACGAGGCGCACGTGATGATCGGTCACACGCATTACGCGCAGAATTTCATCCATCATGACTATGTCACGAAGGGAGGCACTCCCGTCTACGAGCATATTCATGGAGCGGCCTGCGGCGCTTGGTGGAGCTGCAACCTCAACCTTGCCGGCTCTCCGAACGGCTACAGCGTTTACGAAGTCTCCGGGAAGACGATGAAAAACTGGCTGGCGAAAGGTACAGGCGAGTCGCCTGATCTCCAGATGCGTGTCTATGACGGCAACCAGATCTACGGCGGAGCGGAAGGTCATCCTTCCGGTGAGTATGAATATTCATGGACGGAAGGCGGCATCGGCCCGAAAGGCGCCCAGGCGCCGGGTTTCTCCGGACTCAAGGGCTGCTTCGTGGCATCCATCTGGAACAGCGACGAGGACAACTGGAAAGTCGAACTCTTCCAGGACGGGAAAAAGGTCGGAGACTTCAAACAGGTTCCTTCCGAAATCGGGGATGTCTGCGCCATCTCGTTCTTCTACAATGACTTGGGACGCAAGACGGCGACATGGTCACGCAGCACGCCGCAGTACTATTGGTACATAGAGGCTCCGGGTGGCGATCCGACCAAGGTTCAGAACTGGGAGGTGCGCGCCACGCAGACCATCCCGGGCGGCGGAGTGGTCAATGAATATAAATGCTCCACGCTTCAGACGGACTATTCCGGATTCCGAAACGTGGAGTAAGGTCAGCGAATATCCCTCTTCTAGAAATCTATGGCGGCCCGCATTTCAGGGATGGTCTCGGAAAGAGCCATCCCTTTTCTATAGATTCCCGCGGTGCCGCCTACGAATATGTCGGCTCCCATTCCGGCCATGAGATTGGCCCTTTCATTGCTGACGCTTCCGTCAACGCTGATGAGGATGTCCTCGCGGCCGTTGGTGTCGAGGAATCTGCGCATTCCGGCGACTTTGTCCATGATCCCGTCCACCATCTTAGCACCTGCGGCTCCTGGGTGCACAAGCATCAGGGTGACCGTGTCAAGCACGTCAAGATACTCCTTGATGGCTTCCACATCGGTCTCCGGGTTGACCGCAAGGCCGAAAAGCCCTCCTGCCTCATGAACCTTGGCTGCCAGCGCGCGGTAATCTTTCTTGACCTCGATGTGTGGGGACACTATGTCGCCTTTGCGGACCGGGAACTTGCTCATTATGAGCTCCGGATCATCGACCATAAGGTGAACGTCCACCGGCATTGTCGTGACTGCCTGCATAGCCTTGATGAAGTCCGGCCCGAATGTGAGATTCGGAACAAAATGAGCGTCCATCACATCGATGTGCAGCATGTCCGCGCCGTTCTCTTCCAACGTCTTGATATCCTGCCCCAGGTTCATAAGGTTGGAGCACATCACCGAGACGGAAATATACCTATGTTTCATATTGTCTGTTTTTATTGAATACTCCACTCGGCTCCGTCCTTGGTGTCCTTTACGGTGATGCCGAGGGCCTTGAGGTGGTCACGGATGGCATCGCTGGCCGCCCAGTCCTTCGCCGCCTTGGCCTTGGCGCGTTCCTCAAGCACCATGTCCATCAGTCCGGAGACAATCTCCTGACCTTTGCCGGATTCGGCGGCGGACTCGTCCTTCAGGCCGAGGACACCGAACACGATGTCATCAAATAGCTGCGTCAGAGTCTCCAAATCACCCTTGCTCAGTTTTAGTTCTCCAGCCTTGGCGGAGTTGACAAGGCGTACCGCGTCGAAGATGTGCGACAGTGCGATCGGCGTGTTGATGTCGTCACAAAGCGCCTCATAGACAGCATTGAATATTCCCTTGACCTCCTCGGAAGTAGCCGGGCAGGTGTCCGGAGCCGTGGCGGTGATGAACTCGCCGTACTGCATCGCGTCCACAGGATCGCCTTCCGTGCCCTTGGCCGTGTCAGTGATTCCTGCCGCCGATGCCAACGCACGCAGATCCTTCGCCGCCTGCATCACCCTCTTCAGACCCTTCTCGGCAGCCTGCAGTGCCTCGTTGCTGAAATCCAGCGTGCTGCGGTAGTGCGCCTGGAGGATGAAGAAGCGGACGGTCATCGGGGAATATGCCTGCGTGAGTTTCTCGTGCTGTCCGCTGAACAGCTGCGGCAGGGTGATGAAGTTGCCCAGGGATTTGCCCATCTTCTGGCCGTTGATCGTGATCATGTTGTTGTGAACCCAGTAGTGCACGCCTTGTGTGTGGCGGCTGGCCACATTCTGGGCGATCTCGCACTCGTGGTGAGGGAACATCAGATCCATTCCGCCGCCGTGGATGTCGAACTCGTTGCCGAGATATTTCTCGCCCATCACGGAGCACTCCAGATGCCATCCCGGGAAGCCTTCGCTCCACGGACTTGGCCAGTGCATGATGTGCTCGGGCTCAGCCTTCTTCCAAAGGGCGAAATCGTACGGAGCCTTCTTGTCGCTCTGTCCGTCAAGTGTGCGTGTTCCTTCACGGGTGTCGTCCAGAGTGCGCCCGGAAAGGATTCCGTAGTGGTGATCCTTGTTGTATTTCTCCACGTCAAAGTACACGGATCCGTTGGAGATGTAGGCGTAGCCTGCGTCCAGAATCTTCTTGACGGTCTCGATCTGCTCGATGATGTGCCCCGAGGCTCTCGGCTCGATGGATGGCGGCGCCACGTTCAGCAGGCGCATCGCCTCGTGGTAGCGGAACGTGTAGGTCTGCACAACCTCCATAGGCTCAAGCTGTTCCAGCCTTGCCTTCTTGGAGATCTTGTCCTCTCCCTCGTCGGCGTCGTGCTCAAGGTGTCCCACGTCGGTGATGTTCCGCACGTAGCGGACCTTGTAGCCAAGATGCCTGAGCAGTTTGAAAAGCACATCGTAGGTTACTCCCGGACGGGCGTGTCCGAGGTGAGCCTCTCCATAGACCGTCGGCCCGCAGACGTACATTCCCACGTGTCCCGGTTGGATCGGCTTGAAAAGCTCTTTCGTTCGAGTAAGAGTATTTGTCAGAAATAAAGGTCTCATATTCAGAAATAATAAATAGTTGTCAGTCAATCTTTTTGCCGGTCAGACGCTCGTAGACCGTCCTGTAGGCTTCGCCGACGTGGCCGTTGTCCCTGCGGAAACGGTCCTTGTCGAGTCTCTCGCCGGTGGCGATGTCCCAGAAGCGGGCGCTGTCCGGAGTGATGTCATCGCTCATCACGAGCCGTCCGTCCGACAGGTGGCCAAACTCGATCTTGAAGTCCACCAGGGTGATGCCGATCTCCTTGAAGACCGGGGTCAGGATGCTGTTGACCTGCTTTGTCAATGAATATATCCGTTCAAGTTCTTCCTTGCTCACGAGGCCGAGGGCGACGGCGTGGTAGTCGTTGATGATCGGGTCGCAGAGAATGTCCGACTTGTAGCAGAGGTCATAGACCGGCTCCTTCGGGATGATACCTTCCTCCAGCCCCAGTCTCTGTGCCATCGAGCCGGCGATCACATTCCTGACGATCACCTCCATCGGAATCACCTGTGATTTCCAGCAAAGCTGCTCAGTGTCAGAGATCTGCTCGATGAAGTGCGTGGGCACTCCTCCCTTCTGCAGCAGTCTGGAGATCTCGCAGGAGATTCCGTTGCAGTAGATTCCCTTGTCCTTGATCACCGCCTTCTTGATCTTGTTGAACGCCGTGATCTCATCCGTGAAATGTATGATCACCTTCTGCGGGTCATCCGTCTCGAAGATCTTGATGGACACCCCATCGTGAATTATATTCCTCTTCATTTATTACCCGATAAAATACCTGACGGCGTTCTCGAACAGCGGCTGCTCGAGGTCGGCCTCTATGTTCTTCAACAGGTTCCTCTCGTACCTCTCGCTGTGACCCATCTTTCCGAGTATCTGCCCGTTGCGGCTGATGATGCCCTCGATCGCATAGTAAGACCCGTTCGGATTGTAAGGCGACTCCATAGTCGGTTCATCCGTCAGCGGATCAACGTACTGGAACGCCACTTGACCGTTGGCGAACAACTCACGCGCGAGTTCCTCGCTGACCACAAACTTGCCCTCGCCGTGGCTTACAGGGATAGTATATTCATCACCGATTGCCATCCCTCTCAGCCAAGGAGAGTTTGTGGAAGCCACACGGGTCGTCACCATCTGCGAGATGTGCCTGTTGATGTCATTGCGGAACAGAGTAGGGGAGTCTTTGGTCACCTTCCCGAGCTCACCGTAAGGCAGCAGACCCGACTTCACAAGTGCCTGGAAACCATTGCATATTCCTAAAATCAGACCACCACGGGACAGCAGTCCCTCGATCGCCTCCGCGATGTCCTTGTTGTTCAGTACATTGGCGATGAATTTGCCGCTTCCGTCCGGCTCGTCACCGGCCGAGAAGCCACCGCTGAGCATCAGGATCTGACAATCCTCGATGTTCTTCTTCATCTGGGCGATTGACTCGAACACATCCTTGTCCGAAAGGTTGCGGAACACGGAAGTGCGGATCTCGGCTCCCGCCTTGCGGAACGCCTTGGCCGAATCGTAGTCGCAGTTGGTGCCAGGGAAGACAGGAAGGTAGGCGATAACCTTATCGACCTTCGGTCCCTTATATTCAAGATCCGCCTTCTTTGCCTTGAACGGCTTCACACCCTCCATGCCCTTAGGCAGCAGCCTCTTGAAGTCTGGCTTGCTGACTGCGGGGTAAACCTTCTCGAAGAGCGACGCGTTGAAATCCATCATCTCGAAGATGGAAAGTTTGGTCCCGTTCACACGGACGTTGCCGTCCTCACCGGAAGTTACGGTGCCGATCTCGACCGCGTTCTCGAAATCAAGCGCGCTGCCGTCGGTCTCCACCACGATGGAACCATAGCTTAGATTGAACAACTCGTCCTCCGAAAGGTTGACGTCGAACCCGAACGCGTTGCCGAAGCTCATCTTGCAAAGCGCCTCTGCCACTCCACCGAATTCTACCGCCCAACCGGCCACGATCGTGCCGTCCTCTATCTTTTCCTGAATATGATTCCAGTTCCTCTTGAGCTGCTCCGTGTCAGGCATCCTGTCAGCGAGCGGAGTATGCTTCACGAGGTAGAGGCGGTCTCCCTCCCATTTGAGTTCCGGAGAGATCACCTTGTCAGCCTTTACCGGAGTGATACCGAACGCGATAAGGGTCGGCGGTACGTGGATTGTCCCGTCCTCGGTCTCGAAGGATCCACTCATCGAATCCTTGCCTCCAATGGAAGCCAGCCCAAGCTCCTTCTGCATCTTCAGAGCGCCGAGCAGAGCCGCCGTCGGCTTGCCCCATACCTTCGGATCAGCTGTCATCCTTTCAAAATATTCCTGGCAAGAGAATCTCATTGTCTCCCAATGGCCTCCCGCCGCCACGACCTTGCTGCAAGCCTCGATGAATGAATATGCCGCACCGTGGTAAGGGCTCCAGTCGCAGATGTCAGGGTTAAAGCCGAACGCCATCATGCTGGCTGTGTCGGTATAACCCTTGACCGGAAGTTTCTGCACTGAGACCTGGGTCTCGGTGGCCTGGAGCTCGCCTCCGAACGGCATCAGCACGGTGGAGCGGCCGATGGTGGAGTCAAACATCTCTATGAGGCCTTTCTGGCATGTCACGTTAGGATCCTGCAGGTTGGCGAACATCCTTTCTTTCAGGTTCTTGCCAGGAACGTCGCGGAAGAACGGATCCCTGTCCTCGACCGCACCGATAGTGGCCTTTGAATAATGCTTCGCACCGGCACTGTCGATGAACGCTCTGGTGAGATCCACAACGACCTTGTCGCCGTAGAACATCCTCATTCTGGCGGTGTCGGTGACCTCGGCCACGTGCGTCACCTCGATATTCTCTGAATGGCAAAGCGCCTTGAATTCCTCCTCGTCCTTGGCTTCCACTACGACGGCCATACGCTCCTGGGACTCGCTGATGGCCAGTTCCGTGGAGTTCATTCCGCTGTATTTCACCGGAACACGGTCAAGGTAGATGTCCAGCCCGTCGGCAAGCTCACCGATGGCGACACTCACTCCGCCGGCTCCGAAGTCATTCGATTTCTTTATCAGTCTCGTGACCTCAGGCCTTCTGAAAAGCCTTTCCAACTTTCTCTCCTCCGGAGCGTTACCCTTCTGGACCTCACTTCCGCAAGTCTCAAGGGACTCCTCTGTGTGTTCCTTTGAGGAACCTGTCGCACCGCCGATTCCGTCGCGTCCGGTGCGTCCGCCGATCATCAGCACGACATCCCCGGCCTTAGGGCTTTCCCTTCTCACGTCCTCGGCCTTCACCGCTCCGACAACCGCTCCGACCTCCATTCTCTTGGCCGTGTAGCCCTCGTGGTAGATCTCGCGGACGTGGGTTGTCGCAAGACCGATCTGATTGCCGTAGGAGGAATATCCCTGGGCGGCCTTCCTGGTGATGACCTTCTGCGGGAGCTTGCCCGGAAGTGTCTCGCTGACAGGTTTGTAGATGTCGCCGGCACCGGTGACACGCATTGCCTGATAGACGTAGGAGCGTCCTGAGAGCGGATCCCTGATGGCTCCGCCCAGGCAGGTGGCGGCCCCGCCGAACGGCTCGATTTCCGTAGGGTGGTTGTGGGTCTCGTTCTTGAACATCAGCAGCCATCTCTCGGTCTGCCCGTCCACATCCACATCTATGAATATGCTGCACGCATTGTTCTCCTCGCTGACCTCCAAGTCATCCAGCAAACCGTTCTTCCTGAGGTATTTCGCCCCGATTGTGGCCATATCCATCAGGTTCAGTCCCTTCTTCTCGCGGCCTGTCTCCGAGCGCATCCTCAGGTACAGGGCCATCGTCCCGTCGATGTCCTCCTTGATGAAGGAATCCTCCACGTCGATGCTTTCCAATTCCGTCGTGAATGTCGTGTGGCGGCAGTGGTCGCTCCAGTAGGTGTCCAGAATCCTGAGTTCGGTCTCGTTCGGATCCCTGCCTTCCTCGGTGAAATATTTCACAACCTCGGCGAGGTCGTCGGCGTTCATCGCAAGGCCCATCTTTTTGCAATATGCTTTCAGATCGTCCCCGCTCATATTCCTGAATCCCTCCAGCACGGGAACCGGCTTGACCGCCGCGTGTTCCGTGTCGGCCAGTTTGCTCAGGTCTTTCGCGCGGGATTCCACCGGATTGATGTAGTAGTGGCGGATCTTCTCAAGCGTCTCCTCGGAGGCGTCGGAGTCCACGATCAGAAGTTTGGAACTCTTTATGCTGATCCGCGCCGTGGGGTCGATCAGGTGCACGCAGTCCACAGCCGAGGCCGCCCTCTGGTCGAACTGGCCCGGCAGGTACTCGACAGCGATGTACTTCGCTCCGTCCAGATCGATCGAATCTGTGACAGAGTCGGTCACAATCTCTCCGAAGACGCTGTAGCGGCTCTTCTCCAGAAGATCGGGCGTGAATCCGAACAAGTCATAAACATTAAGCAGCCGAAGCGTTTTCAGCTCCAGCTGCAGGTTCTCGTTGAGTTCCCCCAGGAGGCTCTTTGCCTCCACCTGGAACTCCGGGTGTTTCTCCACGAAAATGCGGTAATTGGACATCTTTGCAAGTTCTTTTTAAGACTATCACAAAGTTAGCCTTTTTGCCCCACATTCACAAAATTTTGGGTATAATTGTCAACTGATTGTAAATGAATATATTTGTAAATGCTGCCAGGCGGATTTGGAGGGCACTGCTTTGTAAAATATTGAATGTCAAAAGGTGATGTTACACCTTCTGACATTCAATGAATTGCGGATTTGTGCCTGGCGTCAGAGCGATGTGGCCTCAGAGATGTGGCTTTTAGTTAAGCCATTTTAGTCAATCCACTGGCTGAAGAAACGCCAGATTTCGGAGCAGGTGTCCATATCCTTGTCGGACCAGGAGTGGTTGCCGCCTTCGACTTTGTAGAGCCAGACTTCGGTGGGTCTGCCGCCTTTCACCGCCGGCCTGCCGGCCTTGAACTGATAGAGGGTGACCTGGTTACGACCCTCGCGGCGAGGAAGCTCGGTGACATATTCCTCGGTACAACCGTTAACAGCGATGATTCTGCTGACCGCCGCCGGAACGGGAATGTACGCTCCCCAGCCGCCTTTGTTCTCCGGGTCGCCGAGCCATTCGGAAGTGTGGTCCTGTGTGCCGTGAACCTCCATGAAAGGAAGCGGATGCTTGTAGGAATATTCAGTCTCCATCCAGTTGAACTGCAGTCCGGCGATCGAGGCCATGGCCTTGAAGGCTTTCGGAGCGCGCATCGCGATCAGGTAGATGATGTCGCCGCCGTTGGACATTCCGGTGAGGAATGTATTCTTTGGACTGAGATCGAATCTCTTCTGGAGTTCTTTGGAAAGGGCGATGAGGAACTTGACATCATCGGTCTTCATTCCTTCCTGTGAAGGGTAGCGGACATTCCAGCCCGGTTTACCTTTCGGATCCTTTATTCCCTGAGGGTAGCAGACAGCGAATCCGTTCTTGTCGGCGACATCCATCATCGCTTTCTTTCCCTTGAGGGCCGAGCCGCCGTAGCCGTGCAGGACTATCACGAGAGGAGCCCCGGCCTTCAATCCTTCCGGACGGTAGAGGTAATATTCCCGCTCAAGTCCTTGATTTTTCATTGTGTAACGCTCGCACCGTTCCTTTACTGAATATTCCTGTGCCGGACTTTCGCTGGAAGATAAGGACGCTTCGACAGGCTCAGCGTCCGGTTGGCTTGGTACCAGGTTATCGGTCGCTTCGGCAGGGACTGCGTCCGGTTGGCTTGTGACTTGATATAAGGTGTACTTGTCTGTCCGGTCGCTGAGCTTGTCGAAGCGACTGTCTATCGTATTGCCATACCCATTGCTTCCCAAAGCGCTGCCAATGGCCAGGAGCGCCGCAATGATCGTGGAGGATAACATGCTGATTGATTGGCTTTTAATGAATATCCTCCCGTCGGATATGGCGGGAGGATAATGTTTATTATTCTGATTTACAAGTCGTTAGTCTCCACGCACTATTTGTTCTCGGCAGCCTCAACGGCCTTGAAATAGCGGTAAGAGTTGACCTTGAGCTCACCGGCGGCCGGCTCGTCAAGCACAACGACACCATTCTCGTGCAGCTGAAGGGCAGAGAGGGTGACATAGTGGCTTACAGGTCCCTCGATGGCGTCCTTGACAGCCTTGGCCTTCTTGCCGCCGAAAGCGAGGACGAGAACCTCCTTGGCACCACACACTGTGGCGACACCGACTGACATGGCCTGTTTAGGAACCTTGTTCACATCGTTGTCGAAGAAACGGGAGTTTACCTCGAGAGTGTCCTGGGTGAGGGTCATGACCCTTGTCCTGGAGTTGAGGGAAGAGAACGGCTCGTTGAACGCGAGGTGTCCGTCCTCGCCGACTCCGCCGAGGAACAGGTCGATTCCTCCGGCAGCCACGATGGCCTTCTCGTAATCCTCGCACTCTTTGGCGAGATCAGGAGCGTTGCCGTTGAGGATGTGGATGTTGCCGGCCGGAACGTCCACCTTGTCGAACAGATTCTTGTGCATGAAGCTGTGGTAGCTCTCCGGATGGCTCTCAGGAAGCCCTACATATTCATCCATGTTGAATGTGATGACATTCTTGAAGGAGATCTCTCCGGCCTCGTACATTCTGACGAGCTCGGCATAGACATCCAGAGGAGTGGAGCCGGTAGGCAGTCCGAGTACGAATGGCTTGTCGGTCTTCTCAGTCTTTGCCTTGATGGCGGCGGCAATGTGGTGGGCGGCCCAGATAGAGCCTTCCTTCTTTGTGTCTCTGATGATTACTTTCATGATGATATTCTTTTAATATGTTATTTCAATCTTAGGAAAACTTCGATGGCTTGATATTCGGCCATTCCGAGTTCGTCATATAACCTTGCGGTGTTCTGTGTGCGCTCTTCGGCCCTCTGCCAAAACTCCCTCGGGTCATCGCCAGGGAACGGCACGATGTCCTTCTGGGAAAGGTGGCGGAAGATCGCGTGGCGCTTCTCGATCAACTCGTCCGGGCTGATCGGAACTGCCATGTCCACTCTCCAGAGCTCCCACTCCATCCAGGCACCTCTGTAGAGCCAGATCGTGGTGTCGTTCAGCCAGTCGTTGCCTTCCTCCTTGAGCTGTTCGATGGCCTCAAGGGCGGCCTCGGTGCAGACCCTGTGCGTTCCGTGAGGGTCGGCGAGGTCACCTGCCATGTAGATCTGGTCAGGGTGGATCCTGACGATCAGCTCCTTGATAATGTCAAGGTCTTTCTGTGTGCGAGGCAGTTTCGTCACTCCGCCCGACTCGTAGAACGGCAGGTTGAGGAAGTGGACATTGGTGTTGTCGTTGAGCCCGAAGCTTCTGTCCGCTCCTCTGGCCTCGCTGCGGCGGATGGCCGCCTTGATGGCGAGAAGCTCCTTAGGCTCAGGCTCACCAGGCTTCTTTGAGTCGATGATTTTCTTTACCTCGTCGAACTTGTCTCCGAATCCAAGCTGGTAGGCGGCGTCCATATGCTGAAGCACAACGTCATCGTGCACTGCCAGGTCACCGGAGGTCTCGTAGGCCACGTGCACGTCGTGTCCCTGATGCACGAGACGGATGAATGTGCCTCCCATGGAGATCACGTCATCGTCCGGATGAGGGGAGAAAATCAGGACCTTCTTAGGGAACGGAGTTGACTTGACAGGCCTTGTGGTGTCGTCAGCGTCAGGCTTTCCGCCCGGCCATCCGGTGATGGTGTGCTGGAAGTCATTGAAAACGTCTATGTTGATCTTGTCGAACGGCCCGTAGAGTTCGATGAGCTCTCCGAGGGAGTTCTCGAAATAGTCCTGCTGCTTCAGCTTGAGGATTGGCTTATGAACCTTCTGGCAGAGCCATACGACGGCCTTGCGGATCAGGTTCGGTGTCCACTGGCAAGGACCGACCATCCAAGGTGCGACGAGTCTGGTCAGCATAGAGGCTGACATCTCGTCAGTGTAGAATGTGATGTTGTCGTGTTCCTGAAGCCAGGTGGCAGGGCAGGCCGGATCGATGCCGCCCTCCACGACTTTCTTTACCACAGCCGCCTTGTCCTCGCCCCAGGCCATAAGGATGATCCTGCGGGCGCTCATCATCGTGCCGATGCCCATCGTGATGGCGGTCTTAGGGGTGACGGAAATGTCGCCGTTGAAATTGCGGGCCTGTCTCTTTCTGGACTGGTATGAGAGCGGAACGGTGCGTGTGCGGCTCTTCTCTGACGAGCCGGCCTCGTTGAAACCGATCTGGCCGCCTTCGCCGACACCGATCACAAGCAGGTCGAGACCTCTGGCGATCTTGTCAAACTCGGCGCAATAGTCGGATACCTCTTCCTTTGAGACTGTTCCGTCAGGAATATGCACGTTCTCCTTTTTGACATCCACATTGTCAAGGAATTCGGCGTGGAGCCTGTGGTTGCGGCTCTGGACGGAGTCGCTGCCGTATGGGTAATATTCATCAATGGAGAACACCTCGACATTGGCGAAGGAGACCTTGCCTTCCTTGAACTGCTCTGTCAGGTTGCTGTAGAGGGACACAGGTGTGGTTCCTGTGGTCAAACCGAGTTTGAAAGGACGCGGAAGAGCCGCCCTTTCGTGGTCTTTGATGGCTTTGACAATAATGTCTGCCACCTTGTCGCTTCCGATGTTCGCGTCATCGGAAATCTCGGTGGTGATCTTCTCGTAGGAATGGAGAATGCTCTTAGGCAGGTTCTCCTCAATCAATCCACCGTCCTTTGGTAAAGAAAAGTGCTTCATTTTGTTGAGCTTAATAATTTCGTAAAATATGATATGTTTCGCCAGCCCGTTTCCGGACCAAAAGCTCTATGTCGTTTCCGCAAGTCGGACGGTCGCGGATCCCGTGCCTGAAACCACAACTCTTGTGGTGGCTGTCGGCTTAAACCGTACAAATATAATCAGTTTTCCTCATAAGCCGAATCGATTTTTCAGAAAAAATGATGCGCACTGAATCAGAGCGCAGGCACCTTTTGCCTATCTGATCAGGAAGGCCGTTCCTTCTGAACCGTAAAATGTCCGGCAAACAAGCATATCGCCGGACAAGTCACATCAACGGTTACGTTTGTCCGGCCAAACGGCTTTCCACCGGATAAGATGCATCGACAGCGGTGTTTAGGAACATGAAAATAATAAGTTACTTCAGATTAAGAAGCTGTTTTGAATTGTTTGAAATGTTCTTTGAGGTGAAAAAATCTTCATTTTATTCCCGCTTCTTCAGTCAGACGGCACCGCTCGCTATCTTCCTTGGAAGAAGCGGTCGAACCTGAAGTTTTTCACTCTCAACCCAGCGCCCGAACCGAGGGCAATCGAACTTGTCCGGGTTGCCGAGGTGGGCAGCAGGGGGAGACTGTCTTAAAAGTATAATTACCACCTCCGAGGATTGAAAATTTGTTGTCGCCCCTGTAGTGGGGCACGGACTTTTCTGCTCTCGTCGAGACTTTTCAGACAGTCTGGGGGGGGAGCTTGCTCTTAACCTTCAAACAAACAATTCAAAACTGTTTCTAAGAGAAGATTTTCGAGGATAGATCTTTTTCGAAGAAGGAGTGTGCCGGTGGCACATGACTGATGAAAAAAGAGAAATAGACCGAAAAGATTCCTTAATATGATGCGGCTTATTGTTTGAAGGTTACTTATCCGGTATAAGTGCTTTTTGCCGGACAAGAGGGATTACGCGTTTTTTCGCATAAGCTTTTTGTTGAATGTTTTGGAATATCGGAGGAAATTCAATAACTTTGCAATCCTTTGAAGCGGAAGTGCAGCGGAAGTGCGAAGTTTCCAAAGGAAAGTCTACTGCCTGAATATGCCCGAATGGCGGAATTGGTAGACGCGTTGGACTCAAAATCCAATGTCCCTTAAAGACGTGCCGGTTCGAGCCCGGCTTTGGGCACCCGACCGAAGTCTCCCTCGTTTTTTTGGGAGACTTCTTCTTTTTTTTGTCAGATTCAACCTTACGTCTTTTGCCCAGTACCTTCGGGCGGCGGAAACGCGCGGAGGTGTCGCTCAAGCGTGCCGTGCTGCACCCTTGGGCGGCGATATAGTACGAAAGTGTTGCCCAAGGGACCGTGCTGCACCCTCGGGCGACAATAAAGTACGAAAGTGTTGCCCAAGAGAGCCGTGCTGCACCCTCGGGCGACGATAAAGCACGAAAGTGTTGCCCAAGAGAGCCGTGCTGCGCCCTCGGGTGACGATAAAGCACGAAAGTGTTGCCCAAGAGAGCCGTGCTGCACTCTTGGGCGACGATAAGTGTGGTTTTCGTTGCCAAAGGGTTTCCTTCATCCATACTTCATTCTGTCCTGCGCCCTTGGGCAACGGGAAGGCGCGGAAGAGTCGCCTGACTGTGCCGCGCGTCACCTTCGGGTGCGGGACAGTCAGGCGTCATCGTTCCCGGAGAGCTCGGCGCCGTCCCCTGCTCCTGTCGTTGGAGGGGTTCAGGTGGCCGGTCGTATGGTCTTGCGGCCATTATATCGGCCATTATATCCGGCATATTCGTTTGATATTTGGAAATTTTTATTATTTTTGTCCTGAAGCCTGCCACACGGCGTCACGTCCCGTGCCGGTGACGCAAGGCAGGAGCGGGATACAGACCGAAAGTGTGACCGATGGTCGCCAAGTTATTTACCAAAGCATCGCTGAACTCATAGGACTCACGAGACTATAACCAAAACATCAATCGATATGAGCGTTTTTACACACACGGCGCGCGCTGCTGACGGCTGCCGCCGCCATCCTTCTCATCACCTCCTGCGGTAAGAGGGAGGAGACGGCCGGAGTCTCATCCGTGGCCGTCACCCCGTCCCGGATAGAGATCATAGAGGGCGAATCTGCGGTGCTGTCCGCCAGTGTCTCTCCCGAAGCCGCGTCCGACAGGGCCGTGGCGTGGTCGTCGTCCGACCGGAGCGTCGCCACTGTTGACAAGGCCGGCACCGTCCATGGCCTCAGACCCGGCACCGCGACCGTCACCGCGACGGCGGAGGGCAAGTCCGGCACCTGCGCTGTGACGGTGAAGGCCAAGGCAGTAGGCGTGACGGAGGTCACTCTGGACAAGACCGAGCTGACCCTGACGGAAGGCGAGACGGAGACGCTTACCGCCACGGTGAAGCCCGACAACGCGGACAACCGGAAGGTGACGTGGAGTTCGGACAAGACGGAGATCGCCACGGTCGACGGCGCCGGCAAGGTTACTGCCGTGAAGCCTGGCAAGGCTGTGATCACGGTGACGACCGAGGACGGCGGGAAGACGGCGACCTGCAAGGTGACGGTGAAGGCCAAGGCGGTAGGCGTGACGGATGTGTCCCTGGACAGGACCGAACTGACATTGACGGAGGGCGAGACGGGAACACTTACGGCCACGGTGAAGCCTGACAATGCTGACAACAGGAAGGTGACGTGGAGTTCGGACAAGACGGAGATCGCCACGGTCGACGGCGCCGGCAAGGTTACTGCCGTGAAGCCTGGCAAGGCTGTGATCACGGTGACGACCGAGGACGGCGGGAAGACGGCGACCTGCAAGGTGACGGTGAAGGCCAAGGTGGTTCCGGTGACAGGCGTGGATGTCAAGCCGTGGTCCGTGACGATAGGCGCGAACGGCACAACCAAACTTACCTGCACGGTCGCCCCGTCCAATGCCACTAACCGCAATGTGAGGTGGGAGTCGGATAACCCGTCCGTGGCCACGGTCGATTCCGACGGCAACGTGAGAGCCGTTTCGGCGGGTGTGGCCAAGGTCAGCGCTGTCACCGAGGACGGCGGCTTCAGGTCAGGCTGCACCGTCACCGTGAAGGAATTCTCTTCCGGGTTCGAGGTTGGCGGCCTGTTCTACAAGACCGCCGAAGGTTACTCTATGGATTTCGTCGAGGTGACCGGTAATCCGGGCGGAGGCAAGTATTCGGGAGATGTCGTGGTTCCCGGTACGGTTGAGTATGACGGGATTACCTATACCGTCAAAGGGGTCGGGAATAGGGCCTTTGAAGGGTGCGGTGACCTAAGGAAAGTCACTATCTCGGAGGGGATATATAAGATCGGAGCCTATGCTTTCTATTATTGCGGGAATCTTGAACGTGTCATTTTACCTTCCACGTTAGATTATATTGATGCTTCAAATCCGGTGTATACTGGTTGTTCTAAACTTGAGATTATCACAACCGCGCCGAGGGAAGGTCAAGAGGACTACTGTTATCTGTATGACGGGGCTTTGTATATGCACATGAATCGGATGAAGAGAGAGATTCTGAGTTGGATTCCTGAAAAGAAGACCGGTACGGTGGTGATAAAGGAAGGCACTACGAAGATTGGAGGATATTCTATTCAACGAACAAATGTTGATAAGATAGTTATCCCTGAGTCTGTCAAATCCATAAACGGTCACACATTTGTGTCATGCAAAACTCCTTTGGTACTTGAACTGAACTGGAGAACGAAAGAGGACATCGACAGGATTTCCACAAAAGAGTCGGATCCTTCGAGATTCTTTTTCGTCAGCACAGACCGCTCAGCCGTCAAGGTGACGGTTCCTAAAGGCACTAAGTCCTATTACGAGTCCCACTGGCTCTGGTCGAACCTCGGCGGCATCGAGGAGCGCCCGTAGAGTTTCCATAGAGTTCCGTAGCTCGCTGAAAAAGCGCCGCGGTTGCCTCGTGTGTCTTTCGCGGCAGTCTCGTGAGTGAAAAGCCGCGATATGCTCACGTAAGGGTCTTTTCCGAGGTTGTCTCGTGGGCGGAACGGCGTGTTCTGCTCACGGGAGGGTCTGCCAAGGATGTCTCGTGAGTGGAACGGCGTGTTCTGCTCACGGAAGGGTCTTCCAAGGTTGTCTCGTGAGCGAGACGGCGCATTCTGCTCACGGGAGGGTCTGCCGAGGTTGCCTCGTGAGCGAAAAGCCGCATTCTGCTCACGGAGTGGCCTTCCGAGGATGTCTTGTATTTGCCTGAAAAAGGTTGACTCACAAAAAGAGTCAATCATTATGACAC
>ERZ780167.918-NODE-918-length-28211-cov-4.566629_pt1 | contig 28211 bp, 27 predicted proteins | sample MGYA00510982_ERZ780167 | MGnify/ENA primary metagenome ERZ780167 (study PRJEB29588, sample SAMEA2146107) | human gut metagenome | biome: human gut; feature: human-associated habitat; material: faeces | place: Denmark | collected 2008/2010 ... | reverse complement strand
TCTTAATATATTGCCGCCGTCTCTCCATGTTTGATTGTAACGGATATCCGAGGGGAAAACAAGTTTAACCATAAAAAATCCGGATACAACATCTCATATCATATAAAATATAACAAAACCCCTGCCTGCTATAGATTCATATATTTCTCATATCCATAACAGGCAAGGGGTTTATAAATTCAGTTCCTTATTATTTTATCTTCCATGTCTTTACATATCCGATGGATTTCTTTTTCAACTGCTTCTTTAAAGCTGCCTTTACTTTCTTTGTTCCTTTCACAGTAATCGTTGCTTTCTTATTAATTCCCTTGAATGCATTCTTACTGATGGTCTTCAGCTTTCCTGCTGTCACTGTAATCTTCTTCAGATTCGTGCAATCGGCGAATGCACTTGCATTGATCGTCTTTACATTCTTTGGAACCGTCGCATTGGTGAGTTTTGTGCACTTATAAAATGCCTTTTCTCCAATCGTCGTCAGCTTTGTATCAAATTTTACAGCAGCAAGCTTCGTGCATCCGGAAAATACCTCTTTGCCAACCTTCTTCACATTCTTACCAATTGTAACCGTCGTGAGTTTCTTATTATTCTTAAATGCTTTATCTGCAATTCCTGTCACCTTATAAGTAACACCTTTTACCTTTACGGTAGCCGGGATCGTCAGGTTCTTTGCTTTTTTATCTGTGATCTTAGTTACTGTAACGGTCGGATTCTTCCTGGATGAAGAAGTTACCTTCACCTTGATTTTCTTAGAAGAAACCGTAAAGATCGTGCCTTTCTTAGCCGGCTTTACCTGTGTCGTAGTCGGTTTAGCGTCTGGTTTCGATGGTGTTGGGGTCGGTGTTGGCTTTACGTCCGGCGTTGACGGTGTTGTTTTCTCATCCGGCTGTGATGGCGTTGGATCTGTAGTTCCACCATTTCCTGAATCGTCACCTGATGTATCTCCCGGAGTGGCTGTATCACCAATTAATTTGACGGGTATATTATTCTTCATTGCATATTTATGTATTTCAGAATTCTTATAACAGGTGATTACAAGATTATCACAGTCAGAAAATACACCATCACCTACATATTTTACGCTTTTGGGTATCGTTATGCTTGTTAAACTACTACAATACAAAAATACAGAAAAACTTATACTTATTACACTATCCGGTATCGTTATACTTGTCAAACTGCTACATCTGATAAATGCATCATTCCCTATACTGGTTATACCATACGGAATTATTATACTCGTTAAACTGCTGCATTCCCCAAATGTAAATGCCCCTATACTTGTTACACCGTTTGGAATCACTATACTCGTTAATCTACTACATTTATAGAATGAACCCCAACCTATACTTGTCGCACTATCTGGAAGCGTTATACTCGTCAAACCACTACAGTTTGAAAATGCATGGTCTCCTATACTTGTTACACTTTCTGGTAATGTTATGCTTATCATGCCACTACAACCTTCAAATGCACTATCACCTATACTTATTACGCCGTCAGGCAGTGTTATGTTAGTCATACCACTACAATCCGAAAATGCTCTACTCCCTATACTTGTTACACCGTCAGGCAATGTTATGCTTATTAATTCTGGGCAATGCTGAAATGTACATTCTCCTATACTTGTTACGCCTTTCGATAATGTTATACTTTTTAATTGATTACACCGCTCAAATGCACTATCACCTATACTTATCACACTATCTGGAAGCATTATGTGCGTCAAGCTCATACAACCTTCAAATGCACTATCACCTATACTTATTACACCATCAGGTAGTGTTACGTTTATCAAGCTTGTACACCCTTTAAATGCACTATCACCTATACTTATTACACCGTCAGGTAGTGTTATGTTTGTTAAGTCTTCACGATATTCAAATACACTATCCCCTATGCATGTTATATCCTCTGGAATTACTGTTTTTTTACATGCACAGACTAATGTATTGCTTTCTGTTTTAATGATAGCATTACAATTATCTCTGCTATCATAATATTTATTTCCCTTACTTACTGTGATACTTGCCAAACCTTCACAAACTGAAAAGACTCCTGATCCTATATTTACCACGCTATCTGGTATCGTTATACTTGTTAAGCCTCTACAACCCGAAAACGCACTATCACCTATACTTATTACGCTGTCAGGCAGTGTTATGTTAGTCATACCGCTACAATTCGAAAACGCATTTGCGCCTATACTTGTCAAACCTTCCGGTAATGTTATACTTTTCAAACTCATACAGTAATAAAATGAACCCATTCCTATATTTGTTATACTTTGAGGTAATACTATGCTTGTCAAGCCTCTACACCATTCAAATGCCCAATTTCCTATACTTGTTACCCTCTTCCCAGCAATCTCCCCTGGAATCACAAGTTCTGTTTCATCACCTGCATACCCAGTAATGGTAATTCCATTTTTACTTTCTTCATATGTGAAATCACCATATGTTTTTGAATCTGCTGCCTGTGCCGTCATACCAACTCCGCCACACAGCAATACGCACAGAACCAATCCCAATCCTGCGTAAAGCAGACTTCTTATCTTTTTTTGCATCATTTTCATATACATACATCCTTCCTTCTTACGAATTTCTATAGTCCCCTTACTATTCATCTATTAATCTGTTCTGTTTCCTCACCTCGCCTATTTTGCATTTATTTTCCAACATTTCCGTACTATTTCCTTCATCCAGTATGCCAGCATGGACTAAAAAACTATATAAACATTATAACAAACCATACTCAGCCGTCAATATACGCAAGTTAATTAATACCGCCAATTACTCCACATTTAGGTCTGTTGATGTGGGCGGGAGTAACCGCCAGTCAATAGATGTGCCTTAATTTCATTTCTTTATATTATCGACACTATAGCTGATAGGGATGCATAAACAAGACATTTGTATATATTTCGTCATTAGGTTTGCACTAATTACCAGCACCAAGCCCTTGTCTGAGTCCGTAAGGACGAGTTTGGGCGACTGCTGGTTAATAAATGTGCGAACCGAATAGAAATATTGCAAGTCTTGTTATGTACCCCTATCAGCCATAGTGTCGGTAACACAGCAAAACGTAATTAAGGTACGTCTATTGTGCGCATCCCACACTGGACAGTCACAGGCAAACTGTTTATAATGGATTGTGTATGCGTATTTGTGCATTTAAGATGGAGAAAATGATATGAATTTAAGGACTTTAAGACTTTTAGAATATAATAAAATAGTAGAAATGCTGACCTCCTACGCGGCATCCCCGATGGCAAAACGAAAATGCGAACGCCTGAAGCCCCGCAGGGATCTGACACTGATCCAGACCTTACAGCAGGAAACAAGAGATGCTCTGATCCGGCTGAATACACAGGGCAACCTATCATTTGCCGGACTCCGTGATATCGGTGCTTCGATCAAGCGGCTGGAGGTTCAGGGAGCACTCGGCATCAAGGAACTGTTAGATATCGGAAGTGTCCTTGATATGGCATTATCCGCCAGACAATATGGCAGCGGCGATGATAACGAGGAAAAAGCACATGACAGCCTCTACTCCCGCTTCATGGAGCTTGTTCCGCTGGAACATTTAAGTCAGGAGATCCACCGCTGTATCCTGTCAGAATCCGAGATCGCAGACGATGCATCGTCCGGTCTGAAGGCAGTCAGACGGAACAAAAAACTGACAAATGAAAAGTTACATAACCAGTTGAACAAACTTGTAACCGACCAGAGCAAGCAGACGATGTTTCAGGATAACCTGATCACGATGCGTAACGGAAGATACTGTATCCCGGTAAAACAGGAATATAAGAACAGCTTTCCGGGTATGATCCACGACCAGTCTTCCAGTGGAAATACTGTATTTATCGAACCTCTTGCTGTAGTTAATCTGAACAACCAGTTAAAAGAGCTGGATAATCAGGAGCTTGCAGAGATCGAAAAGATTCTTGAGAACCTGTCGGCACGGGCAGCATCTGAATACGAAAATATAAAATTTGATTTCGAGACATTGACCGATCTGGACTTTATATTTGCCAGAGCGAATTTTGCAAGATCCTATAAGGGAACCGAGCCGATCTTCAATACGGACGGCATTGTGGATATCAAGCAGGGCCGCCACCCACTTTTAGACAAACATACCGTTGTTCCGGTCGACATCAGACTGGGTGAGGACTACAACCTGCTGATCATTACCGGTCCGAATACCGGTGGTAAGACCGTATCCTTAAAAACACTGGGTCTGTTTACTCTGATGGGACAGTCCGGACTTCATATTCCGGCACTGGATGGTTCCAGACTGAATGTATTTGATGATGTATTTGCCGATATTGGAGATGAACAGAGCATCGAGCAGAGTCTCTCGACCTTCTCCTCCCACATGAGTAATGTCGTATATATCATGAACCATGTGACACCGAATACGCTGTGCCTTTTCGATGAGCTTGGCGGTGGAACCGATCCGGTCGAGGGTGCTGCACTTGCAATCGCGATCTTAAGCAGCTTAAACGATCAGGACATCCGCTGCATGGCGACCACACACTACAGCGAACTGAAGTTATTTGCCATGTCGACTCCGGGCGTTCAGAATGCAAGCTGCGAATTCGATGTAGCAACACTGATGCCAACCTACCGGCTCATTATCGGTATTCCCGGCAAATCAAATGCATTTGCAATATCGAAGAAATTAGGTTTGTCCGACGATATCATTGAACGGGCAAAGACAAATATCGACAACAACAAAGTTGATTTTGAAACACTGCTGTCCGATCTGGAAAACAGCCGAAAAGAGATTGAACGCGACAAAGCGGAGATCGCACGGTTCAAGGAAGAAGCCAGACAGCTTCAGGAACGCGCAAAGGCAAAGGACGATGAACTCTCTGCCAAGAAAGCTCAGATCCTAGCGGATGCAAGAGAAGAAGCGGCTGATATTCTGGAAGAAGCAAAGGAAATGGCGGATTCAGCCATTAAGAAATATAACAAATGGACAACAAATCCTCATAAGGCAGATGCGAGCACGATGGAGAATGAGCGAAAAAAACTCCGTACCAAGATGGACGATTACCGGAAGATGACACCGGAAAAACGCAAATCCATGACCTCCCATCATACGGCAAAGGATTTCAAGGCCGGAGACACCGTGCATGTTATCAGCATGGATACAACAGGAACGGTTACTGCTCCTGCTGATTCAAAGGGAAATATCAAAGTTCAGATGGGCATCTTAAGCTCTCTGCTTCCTGCTTCTGATCTTGTGATCATCGAGACACCAAAGCAGAACAACGCTCAGGTATCGATCAACAATAAACGTGGAATGGGCAAGGCTTTAAATATTCAGCCGGAGATTAATGTACTCGGCATGACTGTAGCTGAAGCTACCTCATTAGTCGACCGTTATCTTGATGATGCCATGATGGCTCACCTGCACAAGGTAAGGATCATCCATGGAAAAGGCACCGGAGCACTCCGGAAAGGAATCCATGACTATCTGCGCAAGCAGTCATACGTCAAATCCTTCCGTCTGGGTGAATACGGTGAGGGTGAAGCCGGCGTTACGATCGTAGAATTATAAAACACACAACAACAAGGAGAACTATATGGACAAAGAAAAAATATTGATCGTTGACGATGACGAAAACATCGCCGAACTGATCTCCCTTTATCTGAATAAAGAATGTTATGAAACACAGATTGCCGCAGACGGAACTTCTGCCCTGGAAGCATTTGTCGAATTTGCGCCAAATCTCATCCTCTTAGATGTCATGCTTCCGGGCATGGATGGATATCAGGTATGTACCGAAATCAGAAAGCAGTCAAATGTACCGATCATCATGTTATCTGCAAAAGGTGAAGTATTCGATAAGGTTCTCGGACTTAAGATCGGTGCTGACGATTACATCGTAAAACCTTTCGATTCTAACGAACTGGTTGCCCGTGTCGGTGCATTGCTCCGCCGCTGCAACTCACGGACAGATAACTCCCAGAACTATAATCCGACAAATGCCGATCATATCGGCACCTATGTCGAGTATGATAATCTGGTCGTTAATATTTCAAATTATACAGTTACATTAGAGGGCAAAAATCTGGAAATGCCGCCAAAAGAACTGGAACTGCTGTATTTTCTTGCAAGCCGTCCAAATCAGGTATTTACCAGAGAACAGCTTCTGGACAAATTATGGGGCTACGAATATGTCGGCGACACCAGAACCGTCGATGTGCACATCAAGCGTCTTCGTGAAAAACTGACAGACAAATATAACTGGTCTATTTTCACAGTATGGGGAATCGGTTACAAATTTGAGGTTAAATAACCATGAAAAAAACCATTTTTGATAAGATTGTTGTTGGCTTTGTCCTGCTGGTCATTGCTATCTTCAGTGTTCTTGCGTTGTACACTGTCCATATGACTCAGTCAAGGCTTCTTAACAATACAGAGAAAAATCTGAATACCGAGAGTAAACTGATCATCGACACAACGATTCATGATTACCTGAATAATACGATCGATCAGTATACTTTCTTTGATCGATTGGATGATCATGCCGATACGATGAATGCTGAAATCTGGTTTTCCACACCGGACAATAATATTATTTATTGCTCAAATAAAGACAGTGTGGCTGCAAAGGATCTGATCATAACCGATTTTTATGAGCGTACGGAATTATTTACCAAAACGATCAAAACCGGAACCTTGAACGGATGCTTTAACACTAAAACGCTGAGTATCAGTACTCCGGTTTATCAGGATAATACATACGCAGGTTTATTATCGATCCACTTATCCCTGCAGTTCATTAAAGATATTGCGCAGAAAACATTTACATCCACTTACATGCCGTTTCTCGTCATCGTTGTATTATCTCTAATCGCCCTTATGCTGATCTCGAATAGCACCTTAAAACCGATTCGTGAAATTATCGCAACATCCAAACAATATGCTGCGGGTAATTTTAATGCTAGAATCGATGTCCATACGGATAATGAATTTGGCGAACTGGCACGATATATGGAGGAAATGGCAGACGAACTGAGCCGGTCAAATGAATACCGAAGATCATTTATCTCTAATATCTCCCACGACTTCCGTTCCCCTCTGACCTCCATCAAGGGATATATCGAAGCCATGATCGACGGAACGATTCCGCCGGATAAGCACGAGAAATATCTCCAGATCGTTCTGAGCGAAACTATGCGTCTTACCAAACTGACACAAGGGCTTCTGGAACTTAACAACTTTGATTCCTTTGACCTTCAGCTTGATAAATCGAATTTTGATATCAAGAGCATCATTCTTCCTACGATCAACACCTTTGAAGGCCGTTGTCAGGACAAAGGCATTTATCTGCACGCGATCTTCCATACCGACAATACCATTGTCTATGCCGATCGAACAAGAATCCAGCAGGTTATCTATAATCTGGTTGATAATGCGATCAAATTCACCCCGGAGGGTCGCCAGATCACGGTTCAGGTCACGGAAAAATCTGATAAAGTCTATGTCAGTGTCAAGGATGAGGGTGTGGGAATTCCACCGGAATCGATCAAGAAAGTTTTCGACCGTTTCTATAAGACGGATCCGAGCCGCGGAAAGGATAAGACCGGAACCGGTCTCGGACTTGCTATCACAAAAGAGATCATCAAAGCGCACGGCGAGAACATTACCCTCACCAGTAAGGTTGGCGAGGGAAGTGAATTCATCTTCTCTCTCCCTATGCAGAAGGAAATGCAGGTTCCGATCAAAGCCGTGCATGTGAAGAAGGAAGAAGCCGATACACAATATATCTCCAATGGAAAGTTCCGTATTAAGAAGAACTAACCAAAGCCCCACCCGCTCTTGCCACTATGCTGGGTAGGAATTGAAACATCAGTGAAACTTTCGTTATGAGGTTTGCACTAGCTGTCAGCATCAAGCCCTTGTTTGAGCCTTATAAGGCGAGTTTGGGCGACTGCTGACAAATCAGCGTGCGAACCGAATAGAAAGTGTAGCGAGTTTCAACTCCTACCCAGCATAGTGGCAAGAGCGGGTGGGGCTTTATTTTATGTCTTACTCATAATGTCTCCATTAATAGGAGGCATTATTTATATCTCTCTGCCATCTCATTTACAGCATTGCGGATGCGTTCACGGAGATTTGCAGGCTCTATGACTTCCACGCTGGTTCCGTACTGCATCGCCCAGTGGAACATGGCATTCTGGCTGCAGGTCACACGGATAAATGCCTTATTGGCATCTGCCTCAGGATTAAAGTTATCTGGATAATTGTTCTGAACAAATTTTGGTGACAACACTTCAAAGTTCTTATCAAACCAGTCTACAATATCACCCATATTCCCTTTCTGAACCTTTAATACAATCGTAGCTGCGGAATCACTGAACATGTAGAGATGTTCCGCCATATGCTGTGGCAGATTCAGTCCATGCTCCATCCCTTTTACCAGACTTTTATCCTTGACCTTTTCATCCAGTATCTCAATCTCCGTCATACGGTCGATCCGGTAATTCGACAGATTGTCATATTTATCATAATTGCAGATCAGATAATATTTGCCCTCATTTGCAACCATCTGATATGGATTTACAATATACTTCGTATCCTTTCTTGGATGAAGCTGTTTATCGATACCATAGGTGTTATAGAGAAATGCAACCTTCTTGCCCTCACTGATCGCATCATCGATCATCTCAACATTTAACATGGTCTGACGGTTATCGGTATGTGATAACCCCGGCAGATTGCACACATGCTGTACCTTTGCACTGAAATACACATTCGAAAGCCCCTTGATCTTCTCGATCAGCTCCTGTGCCTGATTTCTCGGTATCGTCTTTGAAAATAAGATACTGTCGATCAACATTCTAAGCTCAGCATCATCAAATTCGTGATTGTAATACCAGTCCTTTGTCAGGATCTCGGTCTCTCCGTTTTTATTTTCACGTTCAATCTCCGTACATTCCAGATTATAACCAAAATCCACCAGATTCATCAGATTGCTCTTGACAGATTTCCTGTCAACCTTCATTCCATATTCGGTTTCCAGTTTCTTTATGATATCCTTCTGATCCATTGTATGTTCGGAATCCGTGTATTTCCGAAGAATCTCAAGGATACAGATATTCATCATTTTCTTTCCATCTACCATGTATGTACTCATAAATACTCCTTTTTACCACTCATAATGGTGAAGCTGTCCCTTCGCCTCAAGCTCCGGAAAGCCCTGCTGTCTGAGTGCCTCATATAACACGATTGCTACAGAATTTGCCAGATTCAGGGAACGGATCTCCGGGAACATCGGAATCCTGACTGCTGTTTCCTTATAGTCTAACAGAATTTCCTCCGGGATTCCCGCGCTCTCTTTTCCGAACATGATATAGGCATCTTCCTCATAGTTTACATCTGTATATTTCTGTTTGGATTTGGTCGTTGCCATATAGATCTTTGCGCCTGGATTCTTTTCAAGGAAATCATTGAAATCATCATAGATCGTTACATCTAATTTGTCCCAATAATCCAAACCCGCACGCTTTAACTGCTTCTCGTTGATCTGAAAGCCCAGAGGCTCGATCAAATGAAGTCTTGCACCTGCTGCCACACAGGTACGTCCTATATTTCCTGTATTTGCCGGCATCTCCGGCTCATGAAGTACGATATTTAACATGTTTTTCTCCTTTCGCTCTTATGGTGTCAAAAAGCTTTCCTCTCCATCGTGGATGATCACGCGATCATGTCCGGTTGTTGTTCTGCCGATCACAGCAGCTTCAAATCCAGCTTCATACAGACGATCGCTTAACAATCCACCATCTGCCGTGACAAATAATGCCGCTCCGCATCCATCGATCCGGTATGGATCATCCCCGGTAAATTCACAGATCTCAATGGTTTCCTGCATGATCGGTATATGGTCATGGCTGATCCGAAGCCCGACATTTCCAGCCTCTGCCAGTTCCCATAATGCGCCATATACTCCTTCTGTTGAGATGTGGCGTGCATATATACTGCCACATGCCATCGCAATATCTCCTTGATCCTTCACAAGTAATAACCGGTCAAATTGCTCTGCTGTGCGAAGATATTCCTCAGAATATCTGGTCAGAAGCTCTTCTTTTCTTTCCCTGACCCGAAGCAGGGTTCCGAGGATGCCGGCCTGTCCACACATAACGATATCCATATCCGGCTTGATCTTTGCATTTTTCTCGCCCTGCGATATCCTTCGTCCATACATCGTTACAGTTACCGCAGGCTCCTTGAATATCCCGCTGATCGCGGTATCTCCATACACAACATCCATGTGAAACTCCTTCGCAAGATCAGAAAGCTCCCGCAGAATCTTTTTCATACGCTTCTCATCATTTTCCGGCATCATGACCGTATCTGTAAGTGCAAATGGCTGATACCCTCCAAGCCGTAATTTATTATATTGTTTGATAACATCCGAAGTCACCATACCCAGTGCATTTGCAAGGCAGAGCCCTTCCGTTACTGCAAGCTCACTATCCAACAACACAAGCCGGCTATAGTCATCTCCTATGCCGGCTTGTGTTATGTCAGAATGTTCCTGTTTATTCAACGATCTTAAGATTGACCGCTTCTGCTGTATAAATCGAAACTTTTCTTTATTCATCCCTGATACCTTTTAGAATGCATATGCAAGCATACCGATTACCATAGCTGCTACCAGGATTCCAACTATAATTGCGGATGCTACCTTTTTACCCTTTGAACTGCTTAAATTGATCATTTCCCATTTCTCCTTTATATTTTAAACTTATAATTTTCTGATATTACCTGCCCACACATCAGATCTTCTTCCGTCTTATGCAGGACATCATGTATAGATTAACGCTGAATTTTCACTTTGTCCAGATATAATAGCATTATTTTATAGCAATTTAGCATTTGCCGAAGGACACACACGGTTCAGCGCACATTCCGCACATTTCGGTCGTCTGGCAATACATATCGTTCTTCCAAGTGTAATGATCTGAATATTATATAAGATCCACTGTTCCTTTGGAAGCTTTTCCATAAGCTCATGCTCGATCTTCACCGGATCATCACTATCTGTCAGCCCAAGCAGCCTGGAAATACGTTTTACATGTGTATCAACGACGATACTTGGCTCGTGGTAGATATTGCCACGGATCACATTTGCGGTTTTTCTTCCAACACCGTCTAATTTCGTCAGGCTCTCGATATCACTTGGCACTTCTCCGCCATATTCACTGATGAGCTTCTTTGCACAGCCAATTATATTCTTCGCTTTATTCTTATAAAATCCGGTCGAGTAAATATCCTTTTCCAGTTCCTTGATATCTGCATCGGCAAATGCCTGCAAGGTCGGATATTTCACGAACAGATCTTTTGTTACGATGTTTACTCTGGCATCTGTACATTGTGCCGACAGCATCGTTGCGATCAGAAGCTGCCATGCATTTTCATGATTCAGATAACACTTGTAATCAGTTCCGTATGTCTCATTCAAGATCCGACAGATCTCAGCGACCTGCTGCTTTTCTTTTTTTGTCATGCTACATTACTCCTGTTTTCCTGCCAGATAGTTGATAAACTGCTGGGCTGTACGACCGGAGATTCCACCATGCGACAGCTCCCATTTGTTTGCTTCCGCACACAGTTCTTCCTCTGTCATATGGATGCCGTTCTTCTCTGCCAGACCTACAACGATCTGGAAATATTCCTTCTGTGACGGCTTGCTGTAATTGATCGTAACACCAAAACGATTGACCAGTGACAGCTTCTCCTGCATCGTATCGCTCTTGTGCATACCATTGTTATTCTCAAGATCGGTACGATCTGTCCATGTTTCACGGATCAGATGACGACGGTTCGAGGTCGCATAGATCAGAACATTATCCGGCTTGATCTCCAGGCCACCTTCGATGACTGCCTTCAGATATTTGTATTCTGTCTCAAACTCCTCAAAGGACAGATCATCCATGTAAATGATGAATCGATAGTTACGGTTCTTGATCTGGGAAATAACCTGTGACAGATCCTGAAACTGATGCTTATAGATCTCGATCATACGAAGTCCCTGATCGTAATATTCATTTATGATCGCCTTGATCGTTGTTGACTTTCCGGTTCCGCTGTCGCCAAATAACAGCGCATTATTCGCTTTACGTCCTGCAACAAAGGCTTCCGTATTCTCCACGATCTTCTGTTTCTGGATCTCATATCCGATCAGATCATCCAGACGAACATCCTCTGTGTTATTGATCGGAACAAACTGCATATCTCCATTTGTCGGATGAACGATACGGAATGCCTTGTTCAGTCCGAACATTCCAACACCATATGCCTTATAGAAATCCGTCACGATCTTGAAGATATCATTTTCATCCTTTGCCCCTTCGATCGCACGGCTGATATCCTGTACCTTTGTGCTGACATTCTTATTATACATACGTTCTTTCTTGCCGATGGCTTTATAATTATTCACGATCGTGAAGCAGTCAATATCCAACGCTTCCTCGATCTCAGAGAAATCAAAATCAAACAGCTTCTTGAAGATCTTGAAATCATTTTTTGCAAAATAATTAACGGTTCCGTCATTGGCACCCACTTTTTCACTCGTCATAGAGAATGAATTCTCATTTGTGATAAGGATAAATGCCAGATAATTGTGCCACAGATTTGTGTCAAATCCATAATCGGTAGCAAGATCCAGCAACCGCTTGATCTGGTCGTAGATCCTTGCAACCAGCTCCGCATTCGGGCAGTCTCCGCGGTCAAAATCCTCAAATATCCCGGACAGCTTCATCAGAATACTGTTTTCACCCAGATTTCTATATAATACTAATTTCGCTATATCTCTGTACATCTTAAATTATCCTTCTTTCTTCATTTGTCTATATAAACAGGCATTTGCCCTGTTTTATCCAGCTCGTTTCTCTCAGGCATTTTCCTTGCTTCTTTTCTCTTTCATGCGTCTGGACTGTCGTCTCTGCTGCCGCTTCCGGGGTTTCTCCCTCCAGCCATCATCCGACGAAGCGTAAGGTTCTCCGTACTTTTCCCATGCGACTCCCTTTTCCCGCAATCTCATAAGTACGAATTCCTTCACCAGTGCATATAAGACAGAGGATAATGGTACAAATATCAGCATACCGAGAATTCCCATCAGATCTCCGCCAATGATAACGGCAACCAACACCCATATAGATGGAAGTCCGACGGACCCGCCTACCACATGCGGATAGATCAGATTTCCCTCGACCTGCTGCAATACGATAAACAGGATCAGAAATACCAATACCTTCTTCGGATCGTCAACCAGAATGAGAAATGCACCGACACCACATCCAATAAATGCACCAAAGACCGGAATCAATGCCGTTACCACAATCGTAACACTGACCGTCAGTGCATATGGAATACTAAGGACGCTCATGGATACAAAGAACATCAAGCCCAGAATACATGCCTCCAGACACTGTCCGGTTATAAAATTTGCAAATGTCTCATCTGCCATAACGCAGGTCTTGATGATCTTATCTGCTGTTTTCTCTTTAAATAACGCATATATCAGACCCTTTGTCTGACGCTTCAAGTTCTCCTTCTGTGCCAGAATATAGATTGCGAAAAATAATCCAACCACAAAATCGACTATACCGCTGACAATAGAGGTTGCAAAATTAAATGTTGATGACAACAGGCTTCCGCTTCCATTCTTTATCAGATTGATCGCACTCTCACTCACCTTATCCCATGCAATATCAATCTCCATGATCCGGTCAACGATATCCGGATACCCCGCTGCCAGATTCACCGCCCAATTCTTAATTGCCTCCATCGTAGACGGGAACTGCTGTCCGATCGCTGTAATTGTCCGGCTGACCTCCGGTATCAGCATCGTGATCACAAAAGCAATCACCAGGACGACGCAGATAATGGAAAGCACCATACAGACCGGTCTCCGGAACCGATACCATCTACTTTTTTCATTTCGGAATAACAGATTTTCAAATCCCTTCATCGGCACATTCAGAATGAACGCAATCGCAAATCCAATCACGAACGGCATAAGCAACCCGATGATCCATGTACCGCAGGCATAGATTTTATCAAAACGAAATACGCAAAATACGACTAATACAGTTATAATGATCAATTTTATGAGCTTTTTCATATTCGAATTATTCAGTTCCAAATTCAATTTCCTCTGCTTTCTTTTTACATTTTTTTGAGCAGGCACATAGAACGTGTCTGCTCAATCATGCCAAGACCATTTATTCCGGCAGATTGATGTTCCCAAATACATCACCTATGGAATAGGTCATATTCTCTTTTGGTTTATAAGCATTCATAATCGGAGCCATGATCTTCTCAAACTTCTCCCTGTCCTTTGAAAGAACGAATACTTCTGCTGTATTTCTGGCATCCCACAATGCATCATGCTCTTTTCCCTGAAAATCTTCTCCCAGATAGAATACCGCATCTGACAGTGCCAGTCTTCTTCTGGTTCCAAGCATACGTGCAAATTCCTTCTGGAAATCCTTCCATTTGGATGCAAGCTTCTGTGCATCCGGGTTATTGTAGGATTTTAACTTGCGCTCCCGGTTGAACTGCCGCAGATCATTCTCACTCCATGCATAGATCACATCCGCGCTTAAGCCCCATGCAATGAACCGATCCATCGCAATCGCAAAATCCGGTGCATCGTCTACCATCTCATTTGTGATCCCGGTAAGATTTGTTATTCTGGATGTCACAGGCGTAATTCCCGGCTTTACATAAGTCTTGAACGAATCAATCTCCTTATATGTATCGTCCAGCTTAACAGCTCCTATTTCAATTATTTCATTTTTGCAAATTTTTAATTCATCGGGATGAGAATTATCGATCTGATTCATCTCAAAATCCACAAATATATACTCCATGTGTCACAACCTTCCTGAAGCTGTCTTCCGGGTGAAAGCCACCTGCCGAACATGGCTTCCACCATCACAATCTTACCTTAAAGCATACCATTCACAGTCAAAAATGTCTATCTTTTTCTTAGTGGAGATTTCCTGTAAATGCCCTGTTAAAAATTGTAGCTGTCTCGGCTTTATTTACCGTAACTTAAAAGATTTCGGATAAATAAAGCTGGGACAGCTACAGTTTTTTACAGGATATCTATTCTCCATAGCCAAAAACATTATTCATTATAGCTATTTCCTACCTGTTTTTTACACATATGAATCGCCACAAGTATAAACGGCAATGAAAATACCCCTGACAGTACATCGGAGATTCCCTGTGTAAGAGCCACGCCTGTTTCCTGAAAACACATTGGAAGAAGCCAGATCAATGGCAGGAAAAAGATTCCCTGTCTGGTGGATGATATGAGAATGGCTTTTCCGATCTCCCCTATTGCCTGAAATAACATACCGCTGACCAGGCAAACCGCCATAAATGGCAATGACACCGCATGCATCCGGAGGGAGTGCACGCCCAGATCAAGTGCTGCATTTTTGCCAAATAACGAGATGATCGGAGAGGCAAATATCCACACAAGAACACCCGCGACAGCCGATGCGATGATCTGGCTTAGAAGTGTAAACGTGATTGCCTTTTTTACCCGGTCATTTTCCTTTGCCCCATAGTTGTAGCCAACCACCGGCGCAAATCCCTGCCCATATTCGACCATGACTGCAAACAATATGGCAAATACTTTATTTGATACCGATATCGCAGCTATCACATCATCCCCATATTCTCTGGCTGCCCGATTCAACAGGATGGTCGCCACACAGACCAGCCCCTGCCGGAAAAAGGATGGGATTCCGGTTCTCGTAATATCGATGGCTGTCTGTCGGAATGCCTGAAACCTATCGAACCCGATCACGCTTTTCCCGCTCAACATTACGATCAACATAATAGCAAGGCTTACGCTCTGCCCACAAAATGTCGCAATTCCAGCTCCGCGGATTCCAAGCTCCAAACCCGACACCAGAATCGGATCTAAGACTGCATTTAAGACAGCACCGCTTCCAATTCCAACTAACGCCCAGACGGGCATTCCTTCCGCCCGCAGAACATTGTTGAGTACATACGACACACACATGACCGGAGCTGTAAGCAGGATCCAGAAGCCATAATCGAGCGCGTAGATCTCGATTGTATCCGTAGAACCCAGAAAATCGATCAATGGTTTCTGCCACAGGAAACCTGCTCCCATCAATATAAGCCCGGCAATCAGAGACATTAAAACCGCAACCAGTGCATCTCTGCCTGCCTCCTGTTCCTTCTGCTCGCCTAAAAATCGGGATATTCTGCTGCCTGCACCCATGCCAAATGTATACCCTACCGCCTGTATCATGGCAAGCACCGAAAATAAAACCCCAACTGCCGCAACTGCACTGTTTCCAAGATCCGAAACAAAATACATATCTACAATATTGTACGTTGTTCCGGCAAGCATACTGACAATGGTTGAACAGGATAATCGCAAAATAAGAGAAGGCACAGGAGTCTGTGTCATTTTCACATGATTCTCCTGTGCCTTATCCTTCGTATTGTCAGTTTTACCTTGAACACTATTATTTTTCATATGCAGACATCCTGCCTTATAGCCGTAGTAAGAAACCGACAAATAAATATTTCTGTATCCATCCAAACTCTGATACCAAAATCATAACAATCTTTTATATCATCCGGATATTGATGCATTATTTCAGAAATTCAGCCACTTCCTCGATCTTATTCTGTGCATCATACACGCCCAGATCGTACATTGCCTGAATCTTCTTATCATCCTTTTCCGTTCTTGATATATCGATCTGTACACTCGGACGGATAATAAGAACCTCGCCCTTCTGTTCCAGTTCAGCCAGCTTCTCCAATGTCTTATTATAATACAAATGCCTCATGGCTATTCGTTTCACATACTCCGGATATTCCTTATACCGGATTGCTTCCAGCTTCAACATGCTGTCTTCTTCCTTGACATAGCCTTCCGGTCTGGTTAAAACTACGATATCTTTTCGATATCCCATTCTCCGGAACTGGAAGATTGGAATGCTGTCTGCCGTTCCGCCATCCAATAACTTCTTGCCATCTACTTCTACAATCTGTGACACGATCGGAAGTGATGCTGATGCACGAAGCTTGTCCATATCCTTTCGAAGATCCGTACATTCCAGATACTCCGGCTGCCCGGTTTCTACATTTGTACAGCATACATAAAATCTCGTTGGATTCTCCTCAAATGCATCATAATCGAATTTGTATAATTCATTTGGTAGCCGATCATAACAAAAATCAACTCCAAATAAATTTCCCGTTTTCAACAATGACTTCAAACTCATATATTCCTTATTGTTTCGGTATTCCAAACTGTATGCAATATTTCTTCCACGCTGCTTGGACAAAAAGGATGCTCCATGAATAGCTCCCGCCGATACGCCGATCACGCCATCCACTGTAATATTATGATCTAAAAATACATCCAGTACGCCAGCAGTATAGATGCCACGCATGCCACCGCCTTCTAAAACCAATCCTGTCTTTGTCATATATCTTCAACTTCCTTTCAAAACGAATTTGCCATCTTTTGTTTTTACTATGATAACGCAAATCTGGATTTTAGCAAGAGGAATTTTGTGGATTATAATATTACATAAAAAACAACATCAACATGCCAGCCATAAGACTACCTTCGGATAATCTTATTTTTAACACATTGATGTTGCTTTTATATGTTCTCTATTCGATTATTTATTACTTATTCTTCACCCAGATATTTGTCGATGCTGACTAACTTTACACAAAGAACAAAGATCTTTGAAGCTGCTTCCATCTCCTCAACAGATGGGAAGGATGGTGCGATACGGATATTGCTGTCTTTTGGATCTTTACCGTATGGATATGTTGCACCTGCGCCTGTCAGAACAACTCCTGCATCCTTACACATTGCTACGATCTTCTTTGCACAGCCCTCTAATGCATCAAATGAAATGAAATATCCACCAACCGGTCTAATCCATGAACCGATCTCAAGTCCTGCAAGCTCCTTATCGAATTCATTCAGAACTGCTTCAAACTTTGGTCTTAAGATATCTGCATGCTTCTCCATATGAGCCTTTATGCCATCGATATTCTTAAAGAATCTTGTATGACGAAGCTGGTTGATCTTATCATGTCCGATTGTCTGAACAGTAAGCTGCTTCTTGATAAATTCAACATTTCTCGGAGATGTTGCAAGTGCTGCTACACCGGAGCCAGGGAATGTAATCTTGGAAGTAGAGCCAAACATGTATACCATATCCGGATTTCCGGCTTTCTCACATTCATCTATGATATTTAAAATCTTTGCCTGCTTGTCCTTATATAAATGATGGATGCAGTATGCGTTATCCCAGTAGATTCTGAAGTCTTCTGCTGCAGGCTTTAATGCTGCAAAACGTCTTACTACTTCATCTGAATAAACGATTCCTGTTGGATTTGAATACTTTGGTACACACCAGATTCCCTTTACTGCAGGATCGTTATTTACATATTTCTCTACAAGATCCATGTCCGGACCATCCTCTAATAAAGGAATATTGATCATTTCAATTCCGAAGAATTCTGTGATCTTGAAATGTCTGTCATATCCCGGTACAGGACAAAGGAACTTCACCTTGTCCAGCTTACACCATGGAGTAGAACCATTTACACCATGTGTCATGGAACGTGATACTGTATCATACATTACATTTAAGCTGGAGTTACCATATACGATGATATTCTCTTTCTTAACTTCCATCATATCTGCCATAAGCTGACGGCACTCACCGATACCATCCAGATCACCATAGTTTCTGGTATCGTTTCCTAACAAAGTTCTCATATCCGAAGAACTATTGATCTCATCTAACATTCCCATAGACAATGCAAGCTGTGAGAATCCAGGCTTACCTCTTGCCATGTTCAGACTCAGACCTTTTGCCTGTTCTTCCTTATACTCCTCCAAAAGAGCGGCTTTTAAAGTCAATAATTCATCTTTACTCATATCTTTGTATTTCTTCATTCTACATACCTGTGCCTTTCACTTATTCTATTCCGGTTAAATCAGTTATGTCCTGTAAAATTCCTATTAGCTATTTTAAAACATTTTTCAAAAAAGGCAAGCCTATAATTGAAAGTTCTTGTCTATTTTGTTTCAAATATCAACTATTTTATTGAATTTTCTTTATTTTATTCTGTTTTTTCTGCAAAAATTGTATTTTTCTCCATTATTTTCATATATGACTTGTTTTCATAAAGTAATATGCAAACAAAATGACACCGGTCAGACTCTCTCCAACCGGTGCCATCTTATATGTATTTACGAATTGATACTTTTATAAGTGTTTATCTTAGTATACGGAACTAAAATCCAGATACCACTTTCCTGCTCGCTTATATACATACATTGTGATATCTTCTTCGGCATCATCATCTTTGCCTTTTACCTTAATGGTAGCTTCTACACGTGCAACCTGGCTGACCTTGATATCGTAATCATCTTCATAGTCTTCCTTCTTATCTTCCAGCTTGCTGCCCTTTAACTTCTTAATCTTCTTGAACTTAACCTTGATACTCTTTACTTTACCAACCTGATTCTCCAGAGCCTCGCCTGAATATTCCATAACGTCGTCTAACTGTTCGATCATATCTTCTTTGTCGATATCATTTTCATCCTTAATATATTTAATGATCTTCTTATCGATCAGCTTATACATCTTCTTACCGCTCTGCTTTTCTACTGCATTTACATAAGCCTTAATAACTGCCTTTGGACTCTGTTTGCCGTGGCTGGCAATTCCACCGATAATGTTAAAGATCAGGATCAAAGCAACAACCGCTGCCGCAATAAGAACAATCTTCTTATTATCCATGATCGCATTCTTTACCTTATCAAATCCGCCGCCTGCTGGCTTATTACCCTGTGGCTGCTGTCCATACTGTCCACCATATGCCTGCTGGTTTGGATCATAATACTGCTGTCCGCCATATGCCTGCTGGTTCGGATCATAATACTGCTGTCCGCCATATGCCTGCTGATTCGGATCATAATACTGCTGTCCACCGTATGCCTGCTGGTTCGGATCATAATACTGCTGTCCGCCATATGCCTGCTGGTTTGGATCATAATACTGCTGTCCGCCGTATGCCTGCTGATTTGGATTCATATTCTGAGCTGCTCCATCCGGCTGTCCGGCATTCATGCCATTTTGCTGATTTCCATTCATATTCTCGTCCATGTTACTCTCCTTTATAATTCAGACTAAATTTCATCTGACAGCCTCATCTGCCAGATAGCCCATCGATAACACAATATATTCATTATCGACAAAATTTATTCTACCATCTAAAATCTCAACAGACAATATATTTCTAAAATTTTTGCTAAAGAAATGCCACACTTGTATATGCTCCAACCCCAAAATTCAGATACAACATTTCTGCTCTGTCTGGATTTCCACGAAAAAAAGAGATAACATAACTGCTATCTCTCTTTTCTTCGGCAATCTCCTACCAGTCATTCAGGCTCTCCATCTTGTCGAGCTGGTTCTGGATCAGTGAAACTACCATATCTCTTATCTCATAGGTCTTCATATCTGCAAATGTCTCATATGGGATCGGTGGCAGAAAATGAAGCTGTGTAATAACCTTTCGGAAAGATTTTCCTTCGAATGGTTTAAATGAATCATATAATACAACCGGCACGATCGGGCATTTTGCCTTCTGTGCGATCTTGAAGCTTCCCGGCAGGAAACCTCTCAGAGAATTATGGTTATGGCCATATCCGCCTTCCGGGAAAAGAATATATCGTCTTCCCGCTTTGATCTCTGTTGCAACGTCATTAATTACCTGAACCTGCTGCCTGAGATCGGTTTTATCCAGACGCTTTGCCTTTAACAGCTCACACAACTGCGTGACGATAAACAAATGCGATCGCTTCGCATCCATTACATATGTGCATGGCTTTTCATGTACGCTTATAACACCAAGTGCATCGTACTTGCCCTGATGATTTGCAAACATGATATATCCGCCTTCCGTCGGCAGATTCTCCATGCCGGATGCAACTGTCTCGATACGCCCTCTTTTCTTTACATGCTCGATCATAACCTGTGCCATTCTGTAGCATGTCTCCTCATCATATTTCTCACCATGTCTGGCATAATATGACATCTTCGGAACATAATACAAAATCAGAAAAAAGCAGGAAATGATCACTATAAAAAATCTAACCATCTACCTAAATCCCCTGAATTTACAACTCTTTGTCCAAAAGTACTGCAATATCCAACAACTGTTTTTTTGATCCGGTGCGGATCGCACCGGATCCGGCCATTTATAAATCTCTACCCGTTACCTTTAATCGCATTAACGCTCTGGAAAGAGATGCTTCTGTCTGTTTGTACTCTTTCAGACTTTCCTTCTGCCTCAAACGCTCTTTCGCACGTTCAAGTGCCTGTTCAGCACGGACTCTGTCGATATCCTCCGGACGCTCTGCAGAATCCACCAGCATCGTTACACGGTTATTTACGATCTGGGCAAATCCTTCCCCGACAACACCAAGGATCTTCTTTCCATCCGGTGTATCAATTCGGATCTCCCCGATACTGGTTGCAATGATCATATTCTCATGGTGAGGAAGGACTGCCATCTCACCATCTTCCAAAGGCAATACAAACTTCGTAACCTTATCATCAAAAAATACTTTATTACTTGATATGACTCTCAGGTAAAATGTATTCATGTCTGTCTGCCTCCTTTATCCTACTGTCCCTTTGCGGCTTTTTCTTTGACTTCTTCGATTCCGCCTACGTTAAAGAATGCCCACTCAGGATATTCATCCATCTCACCGTCTAAGATAGCCTTAAAGCCCTTTACTGTTTCTTTGAGAGGTACATATTTTCCCGGAACACCTGTAAAGTTCTCTGCTACATGGAATGGCTGTGATAAGAACTTCTGCACCTTACGTGCTCTTGTAACCGTAATCTTATCTTCCTCTGATAATTCTTCCATACCAAGAATTGCGATGATATCCTGTAATTCTCTGTATTTCTGAAGAATCTCCTGAACGCCTCTGGCTACATTATAATGTTCTTCGCCGACAACGTCCACCTCCAGAATACGGGAATTGGATTCCAGCGGATCAACAGCAGGATAGATACCCTGTTCTACGATCTTTCTGGAAAGAACGGTTGTCGCATCCAGATGTGCAAATGTAGTTGCCGGAGCCGGATCTGTCAAGTCATCAGCAGGCACATAAACTGCCTGTACGGAAGTAACAGATCCTGATTTTGTAGAAGCGATTCGCTCCTGCAATTCACCAAGCTCATTTGCCAGAGTTGGCTGATAACCAACTGCGGATGGCATACGTCCAAGTAGGGAAGAAACCTCTGATCCCGCCTGTACAAAACGGAAGATATTATCTATAAATAATAACACATCCTGATGATTTACGTCACGGAAATATTCTGCCATCGTAAGTCCTGTTTCCGCAACACGCATTCTTGCTCCAGGTGGCTCGTTCATCTGTCCAAACACTAAGGCTGTCTTGGACAATACCCCTGACTCTTTCATCTCTGTCCAGAGGTCATTACCCTCTCTGGAACGCTCACCGACACCGGTGAAGATAGAATATCCGCCATGCTCTGTTGCTACATTCTGGATCAGCTCCTGGATCAGAACGGTCTTACCTACACCGGCACCACCGAACAGACCGATCTTACCACCTTTGGCATATGGGGCAAGAAGATCGATAACCTTGATACCTGTTTCGAGAATCTCAACAACAGGGCTCTGATCCTCAAATGACGGAGGATCTCTGTGGATGACCCAGTGCTCTGTATCTGCCAGATTCGGTCCACCGTCCAGAGTGTCACCGGTTACATTAAATAATCTGCCAAGGGTATCTGTACCAACCGGAACCTTGATTCCTGATCCTGTCGGAACAACCTCCATATCTCTGGATAAGCCCTCGCTTGCTGCCAGCATGATGCATCTGACGGTATTATTTCCGATGTGCTGTGCAGCTTCCATTATGCATTTCTTTCCATGATTATCAACTTCCAGAGCATCCTTGATGTTTGGTAAATCATTATCCGGAAATTCTACGTCTACAACAGGTCCCATGACCTGTACTATTTTACCGTTTTTCAAAACATCAGACCTCCTATTTCTTATTCTGCAGAGCCTTCGCACCACCAACTACCTCGGTGATCTCCTGCGTGATCGCAGCCTGTCTGGCTCTGTTGTATTTAATACTGAGATCAGCTAACATATCTTTCGCACTTCTGGTTGCAGAATCCATTGCCATCATTCGGGAATTCTGTTCACTACAGAAGGATTCAACCAGTGCTCCATATATGAAACCTGTAATATAATTCGGAACAATTCGATCCATGACCGCTCTCGGAGAAGGTTCAATGATGATCTCCTCATGATAGACATCCGCCTGTGAGATCTTGAAATCCATCTTTCTGAACGGAAGAAGCTGGATCATCTCCGGCTCTGCCGTTACACTATTTATCATCTTCGTATAAATGATATAGACTTCATCGATCTTACCGCTTTCATAGTTTTCCAGCATCTTATCCGCAATAACCCTTGCTCTGTGAAGACTTGGGTTCTGTGCTGTATACTGGAAATGAATATCAACCGGCACATTCTTCCTTGCAAAATAATGTCTTCCCACCTGTCCGACAACATATAATTCGCTGTCCGGGTGATTTGCCAGTTCTTCTTCTGCGATCTTAATGATATTATGGTTATATGCACCTGCCATGCCCTTATCGGCTGTAACCACAATATAACCTCTTTTCGGATTTTCCTTCTTTTCATCGTCTTCATTTTCGAAATAAAGATGATCCATATCAGGAAGATGTCGTAACAGTCGTGCCAGAGAAACCTGTAAAGTATAGAAATACGGTTCCGTATTCTCCAGATCCTTCTTCGCTTTTTTCAGTTTGGAAGAAGAGATCATGTACATGGCATTTGTGATCTTCATTGTATCCTTAATGCTTTTTATTCTGTTTTGGATTTCTTTGGTACTTGCCAATTACTCCACCCTCTTCATAAACTCTTTTCCTGCTTCAAGAATATGTTCTTTCAGATCATCTGTAAGAACCTTTCCTTCTTCAATCTCTTTGATAACATCCGGTTCTGCATCCTTGAAATATGCAAGCATATCCATCTGTGTCTGCTTTACTTTCTTGATATCTACATTTAAGAACAGCTTATTTGTTGCTGCAACCAGTGTAATAACCTGCTCTGCCATACTAAGCGGATGACATAACGGCTGTTTTAACAACTCCATCAGTCCCTTACCATAAGTAAGCTGCTCCTTTGTATTCTCATCCAGATCGGAACTGAACTGGGTAAATACTTCCATCTCACGGAACTGTGCAAGATCGATACGAACGGTACCGGTTGCTTTCTTCATAGCCTTGGTCTGCGCTGCACCACCGACACGGGATACAGACAATCCTACATTTACCGCAGGACGCATACCGGAGAAAAACAGATCACTCTCAAGGAAGATCTGACCATCCGTGATGGAGATAACATTTGTAGGGATGTATGCAGATACATCACCTGCCTGTGTCTCTATAATAGGAAGGGCTGTGATCGAACCACCGCCTAATGAATCCTTTAACTTACTGGAACGCTCAAGCAGTCTGGAATGCAGATAGAATACATCACCGGGATATGCCTCACGTCCAGGGGAACGTCCAAGTAACAGGGACAGTGTTCTGTATGCTACTGCATGCTTTGACAGATCATCGTATACGATGAGCACGTCTTTTCCCTTATGCATAAAATATTCTGCCATCGATGTTCCTGCATATGGTGCTATATACTGAAGCGGTGCAGGATCACTGGCTGTTGATGCTACAATGATCGTATAGTCCATTGCATCGTTTTTCTCAAGTGTGGAAACAATCTTTGCAACGGTGGATGCCTTCTGACCGATCGCTACATAGATACAAACAACATCCTTTCCACGCTGGTTGATGATCGTATCAAGTGCGATCGAAGTCTTACCGGTCTGACGATCACCGATGATCAGCTCACGCTGTCCTTTACCGATTGGGAACATGGAATCGATCGACAGGATACCGGTCTGAAGTGGTTCATTGACCGACTGTCTGTCTGCGATACTTGGTGCTTCCTGCTCAACCGGCATGTAATCTGCCTCTTTGATCGCTCCCTTACCATCAATTGGTGCACCCAATGCATTGATGATTCTTCCAAGGAATTCTTCACCTACCGGTACGCCGGCTCTCTTACCTGTTCTGGTAACCTTTGTACCTTCTTTTATTCCGGTATCTTTTCCGAACAGGATACATCCGATCTCGGTTCTTCTGATATCCTGTACCATACCCTTGATACCATTTTCAAATACTACAATCTCACCATACATGGCATTATCAATACCATATATCGTTACTATTCCATCTCCTACCCAGATGACAGTTCCTACTTCTTTGTCCCGGGTGTCGAAGTCAAAATTCTCTATCTCACTTTTCAGTATGGAGATAATATCTCCTGAACTTATTGAACTCAAATCTTATCACCTCGTAACCAATCTTTGTGTAAGCCGCTTACATCTGCCTGCCAGACTCCAGTCATATTCCTTATTTCCGACCTTAATAATAAAGCCTCCAATCAGACTGTCGTTCTTCTCCAATGTCAGTTCCACATCTGAGGTCTTATATTTCTTTTTCAGAAAATCTTCAATCCCCTTCTTCTGTGCCTCCGTTGGAGGTGTCACATAATAAAGGGTTGCAAGAAGGACATCCGCCTTCTTCTTTATAAGAACTCTGTATTCTCTGCATATCTCAAAGAACTGATCAAAATCAGAATTGTTGCAAAGTACCTTTAAGAATTTTACCGTAGTCTTTGAACCGTCGAATATCTTATCGATGATTTCTGATTTCTTTTCTCTGCTGACAACCGGACACGTAAGTGCCTCCTGTAATTCAGGATTCTCCCTGACAACTGCTTCCATGTCTGAAAGCTCAGCCGCATCAATATTCAGCTCGCACAAAACTTCAGCATAATTAATTGCTTTCTGTGTCATGGGCCTCACCTGCTTTTTCTATAAACTCATCATATAGTGACTGATTTTTCGCGTCATTTGAGTCTTCACCCAGAATCTTAGCCGCTGCCGACATTGCAAGCTCTGCAACCTGAGATTCCATATCGCTCAAAGCCTTTTCACGCTGTACTTCTATAGTTTTTTCCGCATCCTTGATCATACGGTTTGATTTCTCGCCTGCATCTGCCACAATCCTGTTATATTCATTCTGTGCAGCCTGTCTGGATTTATCCCGCATGGTATCACATTCATCCTGAACACCTGCGAGAGTATCTTCATATTGCTGCTTCAGTTTCATGGCATCATCCTTCGTCTGATTGGCATTCGCGATCGAGGATTTGATCATCTCTTCACGTTCTGCCATGATCTTATTGATCGGACCGATCAGGAATTTCTTTAACAGAAGAAACAAAACTATAATATTAATTATGGTTATGGCTATGGACGAGACACTTAAATTTATCATTTAATGACCTCCTGCCTTTCTGTCTGTTTTCGTTATCCGACAATTACGATTCCTTCATATCTATTATGATATAGTGTCGCAATCATCATATTCTTATAAATATTATTTCAGAAGAAGAATGATCAAAAAACCAATTACCAGACCGTAAACGGCTGTTGCCTCTGCAAGTGCTCCACCGATGATCAGAAGCTTTGTGATCTTACTGTCTGCTTCCGGCTGTCTTGCTACTGCTTCTACTGCCTTTGATGTTGCGATTCCAAGTCCGATACCTGCTCCAATACCTGTTAATACTGCTATAGCAGCTCCAATTGCGATTACTGTATTCATAATTATTATCTCCTTTTCATTTTCCTTATTTTAATCTTAGTCTTCTCCCAATCCTTCCTGCATGTAGAGTGCAGTTAAGAATGTGAATACAAATGCCTGAAGTAAGCCATCAAAGATATCAAAATAAAGGCTTAACGGAATAGGCACAATGACAGGCGCTACCGCCTCAATTAATTTCATTACAACAAATGCACCTAAAACATTGCCGAACAATCGCATACATAACGACAATGGTTTTATTACAATCTCCATTACATTTATAGGTGCTACTATTGCTACCGGCTCTGCAAAGCTCTTAAGCCAGCCTTTCGGTCCCCTGCTTCTGATACAGACAACCTGAACCATGACTATACTCATGATCGCCAGTGCTGCTGTTACGTTCAGATCCTTGGTTGGTGGTTTAAATCCAAATATACCTGCGATATTTGCCATTCCGATATACAAAATGACAGTGATCAGATACGGTATATATGCCTTACCTTTTTCTCCCATAACGTCACTAAACAGATTATTAAATGTCGTAATGATCGACTCCAGAGCAAGCTGTTTCTTTCCCGGATTCTCAACTTTCAGATTCCGGACAAGTATAACGGACAACAGAACAAGTACCGCCATAATGATCCATGTTACCACGATTGATTCCGAGATCGGGATTCCACCAAAAATTGGAATGGTAAAGAGAGTCTCGCAATTCAGCTCCTCTGTTAACTTTTCTGCAAGGTCACCCGTAGGTCTTCACTTCCTCTCATGTAATTTTTTCAAAGGGCATACTAACTGTTAAGGATATTTATTACTTCTCTTGCATCACTCTCGGAAAATCCTTTTACCGTATTCTCCGTATTGATCCAGTAATCAGCAAGTCCAACTCTGTCCCAGTCTGAATCCATGTCATCTAAGATCACCAGCCTGTCCACATCGTGTTGGTCTACATAGTCCTTAACCTCAAAGCACCGTCCATAATCCTCATACTTGCCGGATATATGTTCCTGCGGCGGAGTTACATCGGATATAACGAGACCTTCCTCCTTAAGCTTCAGGATCAGCTCCTGTGCTCTCTCGTCACATACCGGATCTTTCATAACCTCTTTCCGCCAGTTAAAGATCGCTACCAGCTTCGCATCTGTTGCCTTTACAACATCTGCAAGGTTTTTTACATTTTTTCTGTCAACGGTTTCACCCGGATTGTTACAGATGAATTTGTTTGAATTTAACACACCGTCAATGTCGAAAAAAATGACTTTCATTTAGATTTCCTCCTGCATTCTTCCATGTGCTTCCAGTTGTCCTTTAAACAACAACGTATTATAGCACACCATTTTTTATTTTTCACCTTTTATT
>ERZ780167.908-NODE-908-length-28422-cov-46.802129_pt1 | contig 28422 bp, 18 predicted proteins | sample MGYA00510982_ERZ780167 | MGnify/ENA primary metagenome ERZ780167 (study PRJEB29588, sample SAMEA2146107) | human gut metagenome | biome: human gut; feature: human-associated habitat; material: faeces | place: Denmark | collected 2008/2010 ... | reverse complement strand
CCTTCATCAACTACATGAACGTCCTCTCGGACTTCATCATCGAGCTGGACAAGGCCGTCGCCGCCAAGGCTGCGCGCAAGCGCGCCTAAGGCGGGTGCCTGAAAAGGGTGCCTGAGACGGAGCCTGGAACAAGGGCCGGAGACGGGAACCGGAACCGGGTGCCTGAAGCGGGAACCTGAAACAGGGCCTGAGATGGGCCAGACGACAAACAACGGCGGGATGTCCCCCACAGGGGAGGTATCCCGCCGCTGTGTTTTCCGCTGCCCGCAGAAGGGACCGCGGAAAAAGGCCGCGGAAGGGGGCCGCGAAGGGGCTTCGCCGCGGGAAGCGATTCCGGAGGCAGAGAGGAGGCGCGCTGGTAGAAAAATGTTATCTTTGTGGAAAATTCGTTCAAAAAACAACATTCGAACCCTTTTGCCCGATGAAGAGCAACAAACCCATGGAACCGGCCTCCGGCGACTGCACCCGGCACGAAGCGGGCAACCCGGAGACCCAAGCCGCTCCCGCGTCCGAAGCTGCGCCCGAGACCGGGAGCATGGACGGAACCAAGCCCGCCGGCAGGGGCGGAGCCGAGGCCGCAACCGAGGCCGGGAGCGAGGCCAAACCCTCAACAGAACCCGAGGCCAAAACCTCAACAGAACCCGGGACCGCAACCGAAGCCGAAGCAGCCGAAACAGCCGGAGAGGAGGCTGGAACCGAACCTGCAACCGCAACCGAACCCGCAACCGAGGCCGGTACTGCACGGCCGCGGAGCCTGCGCGAACGGCTGCGTGAGCGGCTGCAACGCCGGCGCCGCGCTCTGAGCCGACGGCTCGAATACCGCCGCCTGCGCCGGCTGCGCAAGCTCACCGTACCAGCCTACACCCACTGCAAGAACTGCGGCGAGCGGCTGCAGGGGATGTACTGCCACCGTTGCGGACAGTATGCCCTCGACATCGAGCAACCCTTCTGGAAGTACATCAAACAGTATTTCGAAAACGTCTACCAGTTCGACAGCAAGGTGTGGCAGACGCTTTGGCTGCTCTTCCGCCGCCCGGGCTTCCTGACCACGGAGTTCAACGCCGGAAAAATCAACTCCTACGTCCACCCCTTCCGCCTCTACATGTTCATCTCGGTGGTCTTCTTCACCCTCTTCTTCATGGTGGCGTCGAGCACCGCCGAGCAGCAGCTGCGCCACGAGCGTTACCGCACGAGCCGCCTTCCGAAGGGGGTGGTCGAGGCGCTCCGCACGGGACGGGGCGGGGCCGACACCTGCGTCTACCTCTACGACGGCGCCGGACTGGCCGAGATGCTCGACTTCAACGACCTTAGGAGCGATTTGCTGCTCCGTATTACGCCGCTTGGCTCGCGTCACGGCGTCGCGCGCGTCGAGCTGCCGCGCATGCTCTTCGACTCGTGCCTCCGCGTCACGACACTCGCCGAGCAGGACCGCATCAACCTCGAAGGGGCCCGCGAAGCGCTCGGAAAGGCGGCCGAAGAGACGGCCGGGAGTGAATCCGGGGCCGAAAACGGAGACGGGGGTGAAGCGGGTGCCAAGGCCGGAGCCGACGCCGACGTCGTAACCGAGTCCGGAAGCGGAGACGGGGCCGAGAGCGGGCACGGGGCAGGGATTACAGCCGGAGCCGGGACTGCGGCCTCAGCCGGAGGCGTGCCCGGGTCCGAAGCCGGCATAAAGGCCGACGCGGAGGAGGCCGCACTGGACAAGGCGATGGCCTCGATAAAGGGGGTGGATGTCGACGAGGAGGAGCTCGCCGTCATCGGAGCGCTGCTCGCCTTCGACCCCGAGCGGACAACCGTCTACGCCTGGCAGCCGCCCCAAAGCCAGAGCGAACGGCTGGAGCAGATGAGCCAGCAGACGCTGCTCAACAACCTGCTGGCGCAGCTCTCGAAGTGGACGCCCCTCTACATGATGTTCCTGCTGCCGCTCTTCGCGCTGCTGCTCGCCCGGGCCTACCGTCGCTGCCGGATGAACTACATGCAGCACTTCGTCCACGCCATCCACATCAACTGCTTCTTCCTCATTCTGCTCTCGGTGCCGGCCTTCCTGCTGATTTACGCGCTCGCACCCGAGAGCACCCTGTCGTTCCCGAGCGGCGTGGTGAAGGGCTTCTTCGCGCTGGTCTTCCTCTACATGCTCCTCTCGTCACGCCGGGTCTACGGACTGGGATGGTGGCGGACCCTCTTCAAGACGGTGTGGGTCTTCGTGCTCTTCACGCTGCTGGCAGGGCTCATCGCCGCCGGACTGCTGCTCTGGCTGGTCTCCTCCTTCAGCGACGGGTTCTGACCCAGCTCCTTTGACACGGCTACCCGGCGCCTTCCAAAACAGAACAGACCCGGAGCGGAAAACCGCTTCGGGTCTGTTCTTGTCTGCCGCCAAGCCGAAAATGGAGGGCGGGCCAGAAACCGTCGCCAGTGGGGCACCAGGCCGAAAATGGAGACGGGCCAGAAACCGCCGACGGGGCCGACGGACCGTTGAAGGTGGACGGACCGGGAACTGCCGACGGAAGCCGACGGGCCGACGATGGAGTACGGGCCAGAAACCGTCGACGGAAGCCGACGGGCCCAAGATGGGAAAGGGCCTAAAGTCGCCGGGGGCCGCCGCGCGTCACCCCTTGCGCTTGTAGCGCGAGGGCGAGGTGCCGGTATGCTGCTTGAAGTACTTGCCGAAGAAGGACTGCGTCGAGAAGTTGAGCTGGTAGGCTATCTCCTGGATGCTCAGCCCCGAGTACTTGAGCAGCGCCTTCGCCTCGAGAATCACCGACTCGTCAATCCACCGCGCAGCCGTCTTGCCGCTCACCTCCTTGACCACCGACGAGAGGTACTTGGGCGTGATGTTGAGCTGCCGCGCATAGAAGCTCACGTTGCGCTCCCGCTTGTTGTACTGCTGCAGCAGTGCCATGAACTGGTTGAAGAGCACCTCGCACCGCCCCTGCTTCATCGGGTCGGTCTGCTCGCGCAGGTTGATTTCCGTGATGATGTAGAAGGCCGTGGTGAAGAGCGTCCGGATGATTTCATGCCGGTAGCGCTCCTTGTCACTGCGCAGCATCGTCTTGATGAGCAGGAAGAGCTGGCGAATCTCGTCGACATCCTGCGGCGAGACCTCCAGCACGGGAGCCTTGCCGAAGCGCATGTAGACCGGCAGCGAGGTCGAAAGGTCTATCTGGATTTCGTTGACGAACGACTTGGAGCAGGCCAGGAAGTAGGCCGCCGCATTGGCCGAGCACTTCACCGTGCGGATGATGCTCCCCGGATTGAAGAGCACCACCATGTTGGGCCGCACCTGATAGGTCTGCATGTCGATGGAGACGGTCGCCTCGCCGCTCATCATGATGACGGCCGAGAAGCCGTCGATGGAGGCCGGATAGTTGCTCGTCGTATTGCTTTGGGGGTCGAGCGCCGTGATGACCAAATCGTCCGACAGATAGAATACGTCGCTCATCTCCTTCTTGATGCGTGAAATCGAAACCTTGTGGAGATTCTCACGCCCCGCACCCGGTGCGGTTTTCGTCGTTTTGACACGCTCCGCCATAATAGCTTTTTTAGGGTTGGTACACGTTTCCGTTTCACAACGCGGTCGGTACCCCGTCCCGCAAACCGGGGCGGGCTCTCATCCCTGCTTCCGTATCCTAACCTGTCCCACCGGAGCGCCCCTCGGCCGGCGGGGTCGCCCGCAGCCTCCGGTCGCCCGGATGGATGGCCCCGCACGGCGGAGCCCTCCGCTTTCGTTATCTCGCTTCCGCCGGCCGAGCGGGTCACAACTCCCCTCCGCCGGCTTCATGCTCTTCTCCTTATCCGTCTAACACTTCTCTACCCTAATACTCCCCGCGTACCCGCGTACGCGCGCGTTGGGCACAACGGGGGCACCTTCATTCACCCGCCGCCGCACACTCCGCCGCCCCGTCAGGGCTGGCAGAGGACCCGCAGCTCGCCCGGAAGGCACTCGATGTGGAGCGGGAAGTCGGCTCCGGGCTGCCCGTCGACGTCGGTCGGTTCGTTGACCGGCGAGGTTATCTCGATGCAGCGCGCCCGAACCAGCCGCACCTCGCGGGGGTTGCCCCCCAGCAGGTAGCGCCCCATCGAGAGGGTCGACAGCAGCGGGTTGCGCTTCTCGAGCAGCACGCAGTCGAACATGCCGTCCTTGATGGAGGCGCGGCGCGCCAGCGGAAATCCGCCGGCCGTCTCTCCGTTGAAGACCAGCACCATGAGCGAGTTGAAGTCGAACTCCTCGCCGTCGGCCGTCACGCGCAGCGGCACGGCATGCATCGAGCGGAACTCCTTGATGCCCTCGATGAGGTAGGCCAGCTTGCCGATGCGGTGCTTCCGCTCGTCGGGCGTACGCTGCGAGGTGGTCGTGAAGATGCCGAAGCTGAAGACGTTGACGAAGTAGAGCCCGTTGACCCGTCCGCAGTCGACCCGCTCCTCGACGCCCGTGGCTATCTGCCGCGCCGCCTCGAGCGGGTTCTTCGACATGCCGAGCGCCCCCGCGAAGTCGTTGGCCGTACCGGCGGGAATAACCCCCAGCGCCACGTCGAGCCCCTTGCGTTTCATGGCGTTGACGGCGAAGTTAATCGTGCCGTCACCGCCGGCGACCACCACCAGCTCGACCTGCTCGTGCCCGTCGAAGGGGTTGGCGTCGAAATCGATTTGAAGCGGTTCGATGTCGTATCCGTAGGAGGAGAATACCTCGCAGATATCCTCGACCTTGCGGTCAGTGCGTCCCTTGCCGGACTGCGGGTTGTATAGAAAAATCGCTTTCTTCATCGGTAAGTCGCTATTCCATGATGAGTGCGCGCATGGCCGGGGTGACATACTCCTCGTATGCGTCGCCCTGCCCCGCAAGAATGAAGTAGGCCTTCAGCCCGGGTAGCGAGTCGGCCATCCGCAGCGCGTCGTCGGCCCCCAGGGCCATGAACATCGTCCCCAGCGCGTCGGCCTCGGCGCAGGTCGGGGCGGCGACCGTCGCCGAGAGCAGCCGCGAGATGACGCTGCGTCCCGTGCGGGGGTCAATCGTATGGGCCACCTTCCGGCCGTCGTCGGTCCGGTAGAAGCGGCGGTAGTTGCCCGAGGTGGCCAGGCCGCCCGAGCTCATGCAGAGCCGCTTCTGGAGGTAAGCCCCGTCGGACATGTTGCCGTCGAAGGGGGTTTCGATGCCGATGCGCCAGGGGTTACCCTCGCGGTTGACGCCCCGGCAGCGCACCTCGCCGCCGATGTCGACGATGTAGTTCCGCCCGCCGAGCTGCTCGACCAGCTGCGCCAGCAGGTCGACCGTGTAGCCCTTGGCCACCGAGTTGAAGTCGAGCTGCACGCGCGGGTCGCTCTTGACGAGCCGCCCGTCGACGATGCGCACCTTGTCGCGGCCGACGAAGGCGAGCAGCGAGTCGAGGTTGGGATGGAGCGTGCGTTCGCGCCCGGCGAAGCCCCACACCTCGACCAGCGGCTTGACCGTCACGTCGTAGCGGCCGCCGCTCAGACGGCCGATACTGTCGGCCAGCGCCAGGTTGAAGGCGATGTGGCGGTCGACCGAGTCGGTGAGGTTGCGGTTCAGGCGGCTCAGCAGCGAGGTCGAATCGAAAATCGACATCGAGGCCTTGGCCTCGGCGTCGAGCCGCATGGCGGCGCGGTAGAGCTCCTGGCGGGCCGAGGGGCCGACGTCGGCCACCACGTGCATCGTCGTTCCGAGCATCGTCCCGTCGACGGTCACGTAGCGCGCCGGGGAGTTGCAGCTCCCCGCAAGGAGCGGAAGCGCGGCCGCCGCCGCGCGCATGAACGGTTTGAGCATAAAGTTCCTCATTCTAATGGCAAAAATAATATTTTCCGGCATATCTCGACCCTTTTGCCGGAGAAAAGCGTCGGGCGAACAATAATTTTTCATTTTTAGTTCTTAATTCTCAATTATATTCGTACCTTTGTCGGACGCTCTGGCGTTATCCACGGTAAGGGGGATGCGTCGTAGAGTGGAACTAAATAAACTTTTATCAAAATGGCTTATTTAACAGCTGAGAAAAAGCAAGAGCTTTTCGGTCAGTACGGCAAGTCTAACAAGGACACGGGGTCTCCCGAGAGCCAAATCGCCCTGTTTTCGTACCGTATCAGCCACCTTACTGAGCACCTCAAGAACAACAAGCACGACTTCGGCACGCAGCGCGCACTGCTGCGTCTGGTAGGTAAGCGCCGCCAGCTGCTGGAGTACCTCAAGGAGGTGGACATCGAGCGCTACCGCGCCATCGTCAAGACGCTCAACCTCCGCAAGTAGTCGCGAGGAACCGAATGAGGGCAATTCCCCACCGAGGGATTGCCTTCATTTGCTTAGGACAATTCGAACACATTTAGGATATTTTTATGGAAGAAAAGAAGCTGTACAACGCAGTCCGCAAAATCATCACGCTGGCCGACGGTCGCCAGATTGAGATTGAAACGGGCAAACTGGCCAAACAGGCCGACGGCTCCGTCGTGGTGAAGCAGGGAGACACGATGCTCCTGGCCACGGTCGTTGCCGCCAAGGATGCAAAACCCGACACCGACTTCATGCCGCTTCAGGTGGAGTACAAGGAGAAATATGCCGCCGCGGGCCGCTACCCCGGAGGCTTCATGAAGCGCGAAGGCAAGGCCAACGACAGCGAGATTCTCGTTGCACGTCTGATTGACCGCGCCCTGCGCCCGCTCTTCCCCGCGGATTTCCACGCCGAGGTATACGTGACGGTCAACCTCATCTCGGCAGACAAGGATATTCAGCCCGACGCACTGGCGGGTCTGGCCGCTTCGGCCGCCCTCGCCGTATCGGACATCCCCTTCGGCGGCCCCATCTCGGAGGTACGCGTGGCCCGCATCGGCGGCCAGTACGTCATCAACCCCACCTTCTCGCAGATGCCCGAGGCCGACCTCGACATCATGGTCGGCGGTACGATTGACAACATCCTCATGGTCGAGGGTGAGATGAAGGAGGTCTCCGAGGAGGTGATGCTCGGCGCCATCAAGTTCGCGCACGAGGAAATCAAGAAGCACTGCGCCGTACAGATTGAGCTCTCGAAGGAGCTGGGCAAGGATGTCAAGCGCACCTACTGCCACGAGGTCAACGACGAGGAGCTGCGCCAGACCATCATCCGCGAGCTCTACGACAAGGCCTACGCCATCGCCACCAGCGGCACGATGAAGCACGAGCGCGAGGATGCCTTCAACGCCCTGGAGGCCGAGTTCGCATCGCGCTATACGGAGGAGGAGCTCGTCGAGAAGGCCCCCCTCATCCACAAGTACTTCCACGACGACGTCCAGAAGAAGGCCATGCGCAACATGATTCTCGACGAGGGCAAGCGTCTCGACGGCCGCCGTACGGACGAAATCCGCCCCATCTGGTGCGAGGTGGGCTACCTGCCCGCCGCCCACGGCTCGGCCATCTTCACCCGCGGCGAGACGCAGGCGCTCGCATCGGTGACGCTCGGCACGAAGCTCGACGAGAAGGTCAAGGACGAGGTGCTCGTACAGGGTACCGAGCAGTTCGTGCTCCACTACAACTTCCCGCCCTTCTCGACGGGTGAGGCGAAGGCAGCACGCGGTCTGAGCCGCCGCGAAATCGGCCACGGCCACCTGGCATGGCGCGCCCTGAAGCCGATGGTTCCCGTCGGCGACGAGAACCCCTACGCCGTGCGCGTCGTATCGGACATCCTCGAGTCGAACGGCTCGTCGTCGATGGCTACGGTCTGCGCCGGCACGCTGGCGCTGATGGATGCCGGCGTGAAGCTCAAGAAGCCGGTTTCGGGCATTGCCATGGGTCTGATTTCCGACTCGGCAACGGGCCGCTGGGCCGTGCTGTCGGACATTCTGGGCGATGAGGACCACCTGGGCGACATGGACTTCAAGGTAACGGGTACGCGCGACGGCATCACCGCCACGCAGATGGATATCAAGGTTGACGGCCTCTCGTACGAGGTGCTGGCCAAGGCGCTTGAGCAGGCCCGCGTAGGCCGCATGTACATCCTCGACAAGCTGACGGAGTGCATCGCCGAGCCGCGCGCCGAGTACCGTCCCTTCGTACCGCGCATCGTCCAGATTACCATCCCGCAGGATATGATTGGTGCCGTTATCGGCCCCGGCGGCAAGGTCATCCAGGACATCCAGAAGACCACCGGCACGACCATCACCATCACCGAGGTCGAGAACAAGGGCATTGTCGACATCTTCGGCCAGGACAAGGCCGCGCTCGACGGCGCTCTGTCCCGCATCAAGGCCATCGTGGCCGTTCCGGAGGTGGGCGAGACCTACCACGGCAAGATTCGCTCGATTGTCGCCTTCGGCGCCTTCGTCGAGATTATGCCGGGCAAGGATGCGCTGCTCCACATCTCGGAAATCGACTACAAGCGCTTCGAGACGATGGAGGAGACGGGCCTGAAGGAGGGCGACGAAATCGACGTGAAGCTCATCGGCGTCGACCCCAAGACGGGCAAGCTGAAGCTCTCGCGCAAGGCGCTGCTTCCCAAGCCCGAGGGCTGGGTCGAGCGTGAACGCCGCCCGCGCGAGGAGCGCGGCGAGCGCCGCGGCCACCGCGAGCGCCGTCCCGAGGAGAAGTAAGATTGAGCCCCGACCCCCGCAGAACACTCTGCCGGGCCTCTCCGGAGGCCCGGCAGGGCGTAGCGGCATTCGGTGAAAATTTCTTCGAAATGTTGCACATTTAGCGGGAGTTTTCTATATTTGCGTTGTTCCCGGACGAAGAAGAGCCAAACGGTTCATCCTCCGGCCGGAAACGACCGGCAAGCAAGGACGAAAAAACATTAAACATTAATCTTTAGTTCGCTATGAAAAATCTTTTTAAGTTGAGCGTTGTGCTCGTAGCCGCCTCGCTGGCGTTCTCGAGCTGTAACTGCTTCAAGAAGATGGCCAAGCATCAGGACGAGGTCAACGTGACCTGCGCACCCGAGATTCTGGCCCTCAACAACGGCGTCGTTGCCGCCGACGTCACGGTTACTTTCCCCGTAGAGTACTTCAACGCCAAAGCCGTGCTGAAGGTAACGCCCGTACTCGTATTCGAGGGCGGCGAGGTTGCCGGTACGACCAAATACTTCCAGGGTTCGAAGGTTGACGACAACTACACGGTCGTTGACAAGAACAACGGCGGCAACTACACGCTGCACGTGGAGTTCCCCTACGACGCACGCATGGCCCAGAGCATGCTCCAGCTGCGTGCCGAGATTAAGTGCCCGAAGGGCAAGTGCAAGGAGTTCACGCTCGTGAACCTGAACAACGGCGCGCTGCCCACCAAGGAGCAGGCTGCCGTGCTGGCCGGTGACGACGAGGCTGCCAAGGCCGCTCTTGCCAAGGAGTTCGGTCTGACGGTTGCCTACGGTGTCAACACCCTGCAGCAGGACCTCAAGTACTCGGACCTGATGGCTCCGATGGCCAACAACTACAAGAAGGTGACCACCGTTGTCGACAAGACCGACCTGCTCTACGCCATCAACTCATCGAAGGTAACGAAGAAGAACGAGGAGAAGGCCGACCTGGAGGCATTCAAGGCCAACGTGGACGAGCAGCTGGGCAACGACCGCATCTCGCAGAGCATCGCCGTCAAGGGTTATGCTTCGCCCGATGGTCCGGTGAAGTTCAACGACAAGCTCTCGCAGGCCCGCAGCGAGTCGGGTAAGAAGGTTGTGGCCAAGCTGCTGAAGGACTCGGGTCTGGATGTGGACGCCGCTGCCTACGGTGAGGACTGGGACGGCTTCAAGGAGCTGGTCGAGAAGTCGGACATCAAGGACAAGGACCTCATTCTCCAGGTGCTGAAGATGTACAACTCGCCCGCCGAGCGTGAGGCTCAGATTAAGAACCTCTCGTCGGTATTCAACGAGCTGAAGACCGAGGTTCTGCCCGAGCTGCGCCGCTCGCAGATTATCAACACGTCGGACATCCAGGGCAAGACCGATGCCGAGATTATGGCCTTCGTCAACAACAAGCAGTACGACCAGCTCACCAACGAGGAGCTGCTCTACGCCGCCGAGTCGCTGACCGACGATGTAAACGTACAGATTGCCGTTCTGGAGTACACCGCCAAGACCTACAACGACGCCCGCGCCTACAACAACCTGGGTATCGCTCAGGAGAAAGCCGGTGAGAAGGCTGCCGCTCTGAAGTCGTTCGAGAAGGCTGCCGAGCTGGGCAACACCACTCCCGAGCTGAACAAGAACCTCGTGCTGGCCAACCTGTCGAACGGCAACACGGCCGAGGCCAAGAAGTACGCTCAGGCTGCCGACGCACAGTCGAAGGCTGCTCTGGCCGCCGCTCAGGGCGACTACAAGAGCGCTGCCAACGGTCTTGAGGGCTACAACGCTGCCATCGCTCAGGTGATGAACAACGACCTGGCAGGTGCCAAGAAGTCGATTGCCAAGGACAACTCGGCCGAGGCAGACTACCTGCGTGCCGTCATCGCTGTCAAGGAGGGTGACCTCACCGCAGCCGAGGCACAGCTCAAGAGCGCCATCTCGAAGAACCCGAAGCTGGCCGACAAGGCAGCCAAAGATGTCAACCTGAAGGCTCTTGCGAAGTAATTCGCGACCGACAATAACCGGAAACCCCCGAAGGCCTGGCCTTCGGGGGTTTTCTTTTGCACGGGGAGGAGCGCGGGCAGAGTGAGGAGAGCAAGAGGAAGCGGGCCGAAGCGCAGAAAAGCGTGGGCAAAGGAGCAGGAGGGTGCAGGAGGGTGTAGAGTGCAGGAGGGTGTAAGAGAGTGCAGGCCGAAGGGCAGGAAAGAGCGGGCCGAAGAACAGGAAAGAGCGGGGCCGTGGACTGAGAGGAGCGGGCCGTGGGCTACAGGAGGCAACGACCTGGGTGCAAGGAGGAACGGGCGAGGCATAGGAGACAGTGAAACAAAGCACGGAAGGCAGCAGTCCGAAGCACAGGAAGGCAACGCCCGGGTACAAGGAGGTGCGGGCGAGGCATAGGAGACAGCGGAACAAAGCACGGAAGGCAGCAGTCCGAAGCACAGGAAGGCAACGCCCGGGTGCAAGGAGGTGCGGGCGAGGCATAGGAGACAGCGGAACAAAGCACGGAAGGCAGCGGCCCGAAGCGCAGGGGAAAAGCAGGCCGGGAACGGCCGTCTCGAACCAAAATGAACGAATCCAAACCGTGCACGGACCAACCCATTCGGGTCGGCTCGGACGGCCCAAGGCATCCCAACCGACACGCTCGCGACAACCCGTCCGGACCAACCCATTCGGGTCGACTCGTCCGCTCCAAGGCATCCAAACCGACACGCTCACAACAACCCCTCCGAGCCAACCCATTCGGGTCGACTCGTCCAATCCAAGACACCCTAACCGACACGCTCGCAACAACCCCTCCGGACCAACCCATTCGGGTCCGCTCGTCCGGTCCAAGGCATCCAAACCGACACGCTCGCGACAGCCCGTCCAGACCAACCCGCTCGGGCCAACTCGTCCGGTCCAAGGCACCCCAACCGACACGCTCGCAACAACCCCTCCAGACCGCTTCCGGGTCCAATGAGGGAAAAGAGCGCCGCGGACGAAAATATTCACCCGCAATGTGCCCGACGTCTCGATTTATTTTCCTATTTTTGTAAAAATTAGCGACTGTACCTATGGAATACGCCAATCACCTCAACGAATATGCCCCGGCACCGAGCGAGGCTCAGGTTGCCGAAGAGGTCGCCCGCATCAAGGGCCTCGCAGCCCGCAACGCCACGACCGACGTCTACAAGTTCTGCTACTCGGCCATCGACCTCACCACCCTCTCGTGCAACGACTCGGTGACCTCCGTGACGGAGCTTGCCCGCAAGGCCGTGGAGTTCTACAAGGCATTCCCCCACATCCCCAACGTCGCCTCCATCTGCATCTACCCCTCGTTCGTCGAGACGGTCGGGGTGGCCGTTGACGGCACGCCGATGCGCATCACCAGCGTGGCCGGCGGATTCCCCGCCTCGCAGACCTATCTGGAGGTAAAGGCACTCGAGGTGGCCATGGCCATCGAGAACGGCGCCGACGAGATAGACATCGTGCTCAACGTGGGCCACATGCTCACGGGCGAATACGACGAGGCTGCCAACGAGGTGGAGGTCATCCGCAAGGAGATGGACGATGACATCGTGCTGAAGGTCATCATCGAGTCGGGGGCGCTCAAGACGCCGGAGCTGATTCGCAAGGCCTCGCTGCTCTCGATGTTCGCCGGTGCCGACTTCGTGAAGACCTCGACGGGCAAGATTGACGTGGCAGCCACGCCCGAGGCTGCCGTGGTGATGTGCGAAGCGATTCGCGACTACTACGCCCGCACGGGCCGCAAGGTGGGCTTCAAGGCTGCCGGCGGTGTCCGCACCCCCGAGGAGGCGGTGCTCTACTACACGATTGTCGAGGAGATTCTGGGCAAGGAGTGGCTCACGACCGAGCTCTTCCGCATCGGAGCCTCTTCGGCCGCCAACAACCTGCTCACGGCCATCGAGGGCAAGCAGGTGAAGTTCTTCTAAACCGGCGCTGCAAGGTTCACGGCCCCGCCGGAACCCGACGATAAGGCGATAAAAAGAAGCGGCGGCATCCTTCCCTTCAGGGGAGCGATGCCGCCGCTCTTTTTTTGTATCTGCGCCGCCTTTACGCATCCGCGACGCGTTCCGGAGCCGCGCCTAACCGACGCCGCGCGCCGTATTCCGGAGCCGCGCCTAACCGACGCCGCGCCATATTTCGGAGCCGCACCGTCCCGGCCGCGGCTCAGGCCTACCGTTTGCCCTCACCGGCCGTGCGGCTCACTGCTTGTCCGAGGCGGCCGATTCGGCCGAGCCCTCCGATGCCGTCGGGGCTGCGGCAGAAGCAGCGGCCGGAGCAGCCGCCGTCTGCTGCGTCGAATCGCGGAGCACCTTGATAGCCGCCGTAATCACGTTGTCGACCGGATAGATGTTGGCATAGAAGCCGTCATCCTCGAGCGCCGTATTGCGGCCGATGTAGGCACGTAGCTGCGCCTCGATGAGCCTTCGCGAGCGGGCGATGTTGCCGCGCCGCGGGGCAACCCCCTTGCGGGCGGCGTAGCGGACGAAATCCTCGACCAGGTTGCGGTCCGAGTCGAGCAGCGCCTTGAGCCCGTCGACGCTCCGCACGGCGTTAAGCGCGTCGCGGTGGCGGTCGGCATACTCAATCGTATAGCGGTAGAGGATGTTGCGCCCGGCCACCTCGACGTAGTAGGGGGTCACGTCGGTCGTATCGGCCGGGATGAAGATGTCGGGCATGATGCCGCCCCCGCCGTAGACCACCTTGCCGCCCGGCGTGATGCGCTTGAGCGAGTCGGCGAAGTGGATGCTGTCGGCCGTGAAGAACTCGTTGTTCTCGTAGCGGTGCCACAGGTCGGCCTCGTAATCCTCGTCGTCGCCGATGGTGTAGGGCTTCTGGATGGAGCGGCCCGTCGGCGTGTAGTAGCGGGCCGTGGTGAGCCGCAGCGCCGAGCCGTCGCTGTAGGGTATCTGCCGCTGGACGAGCCCCTTGCCGAAGGAGCGGCGGCCGAGGATGGTGGCCCGGTCGTTGTCCTGCAGCGCGCCGGCCAGAATCTCGCTCGACGAGGCGCTCCCCTCGTCGATGAGCAGCGCCACCTCCATATCCTGGGCGCGCCCCGTGCCGTCGGCATACTGGCGCAGCTGCTCGTGGTGGCGGTCCTCCGTGTAGACAATCAGCTGCCCCTTGTGGAGAAACTCGTTGGCCACCAGAATCGCCTGGTCGAGGAAGCCGCCCGAATTGCCGCGCAGGTCGAAAATCAGCTTGCGGACCCCCTCGCCGCGCAGCGTGTCGAGCGCCCGCGCCAGCTCCTCGTGGGTCGTCCGGGCGAACTGCCCCAGGCGGATGTAGCCGATGCCGTCGGCGATGCGGAAGGCCGACTCGACGCTTCGGATGGGTATCACGTCACGCACCACCTCGACAGGAACCAGGTCGGGAATCCCCTGCCGGCCCAGCCCCAGACGGACCTTCGTGCCGCGCGGACCGCGCAGCATCTTGACCACCTCCTGCTGCGGAATGCCGCGTCCGGCCACGAGCGAGTCGCCGATTTCGAGGATGCGGTCCCCGGCCCGCACCCCCGCCTTGTCGCTCGGACCGTGGGGGATGACGTTGAGCACGATGACCGTATCGGTGGCCATGTTGAAGACCACGCCGATGCCGTCGAACTCACCCTCGAGGGGCTCGTTGAGCGCCTGCATCTCCGAGGCGGGGATGTAGACCGAATGGGGGTCCAGTTCGCGCACGAGCAGCGGGATGACATGCTCGGCAAGCGAATCCATCGAGATGGAGTCGACGTACTGGTTCTCGATGAGCGAGAGCGTATAGGTGAGCTTGTTGTTGGGGAAGGCCATGTGGCTCAGCACCCCCTTGATGCGGGCTTCGACGCTGTTGCGCCCCATGAACTGACCCATGAGCAGCCCGAGCACCACCCCCGCGGCCAGCAGCAGCGGGAAAATCACGGTGCGTTTCGAATTCTTGTACATAGTTCTCGGATGCAAAGCCGCCCCCGCACGGTCGCACCGTCGGGAGCGGACTCCGGCCCTCGGGGCCGGAACTGCGGTTTTGGTATTACTTGTTACTTGTTCTTGAACGTATAGCTCAGACCGACACTCAGCAGCGTCTGCGTCTGCACGTCGACGTTCTGCGCCCGGTTGTAGTAGAGCTGGAATGTCAACGTTGTGGCGATGAATTTTGTTGCCTTGATTTCAATCGTATTTTCCCAGCGCACCGTCGGATGGATGGGCAGCACGGGTTTCTGCTTGGGGTCCTTGTTCTCCATGCCGTTCCAGGCGTCGTAGGCCCTCTTCCACGACGAGTAGTCGCTGATTTTGTTCTTCACGCCGATGTCGGATATCCAACCGTAGAAGGAGAAGAGCGTCGTGCGGTAGCGCAGGAAGCCGTTCTTGCCGAACGAGCGGTCGAAATCGAGCTGGATGGAGGAGCCGCCCTCGTACTTCGACGTGCGGTCGGGGTCAGCCAGACCGTAGGCCTCCCAGCCCTCCTTATCGTCCCACTTGTTATGGCGCACAATAGCGCTCTCTACGAAGACGGCACTTAGGGCAAAAGGCGAGATGTTAATCGAAATCGGGAACTTAGGCTGAGGACTCTTGTAAGTGATACCGAACGAGATGTCAAGATAGCCCGGCGCCATGAAGGTGCTCTTGCGATAATCCGACGTCTGCTGCGTACGCGAGATGTAGCCGTTGGCGAACTGGCTGCGGAACTTGAAAATCGAACCGTAGGACCAGTTCTTCGACATCTTGAACGAGGGGGCCACCGAGATGGCGAACTCGTCCTGGTTCTTGTACCAGACGCCGTTGCTGGTCGGATTGCCCTCGGCGTCGGTCGTCTCGACCTTCATCCGGTTGTAGCCGAACATGGCGTCGACGGTCGTCGTGATGGAGAAGAGGTTCTTCGTGAAGGTGTGGCGCAGGTAGAGCGACGCCATCAGCGCGATGGAGTTGTCACCGCCCGAGACGGCAATCCACGGGTCGTTGTAGGAGGAGAGCGTACCCTGGAGGCTCGAGCCTATTTCGAGGTAGTTGCGCTCCTTGCGGATGGCGGCCCGCTCGGCGCGGTAGCGTGCCCGGTTGAAGTAGGTCAGGTCGACCGACGTGGGCTTGAGCTCGTCGCGGAAGGTCACCTCCTCCTCTTCGGCATTCACCTCGTCAATCGATATCTGGGCGGCGGCCGGAAGGGCCAGGCCGAGGGCCGCGAGCAGCAACAACGGAGCAATGTATTTCATAATGAAGCAGTTGACTGAAACAATACCTTGCAAATTTAGGAATTTATTTGCAAATACATTAACTTTACGGCTGTTAATCGTCAACCAAACACCGCAAAAACGCAACCATGAAATACATCGGAGCACACGTCAGCGCCTCGGGCGGGCTGGAGAATGCCCCCCGCAACGCGCACCGCATCGGCGCCACGGCCTTTGCACTCTTCACCAAAAACCAGCGCCAGTGGATGGCCAAGCCCCTCACCGAGGCAGAAATAGCCTCGTTCCGCGCTGCCTGCGCCGAACTGGGCTACACCCCGGCGCAGATTCTGCCCCACGACTCCTACCTCATCAATCTGGGCCATCCCGAGCGCGAGGGGCTCGAGAAGTCGCGCGAGGCCTTCTTCGACGAGATGCGCCGCTGCGAGCAGCTGGGGCTCGACCGGCTGAACTTCCACCCCGGGAGCCACCTGCGCAAGGTGACCGAGGAGCAGAGCCTCGACCTGATTGCCGAGTCCATCAACATGGCGCTCGACCGCACGCACGGCGTGACGGCCGTCATCGAGAACACGGCGGGGCAGGGTTCCAACCTGGGCTACCGCTTCGAGCATCTGGCCTACATCATCGACCGCGTCGAGGACAAGTCGCGCGTGGGGGTCTGCATCGACACCTGCCACGCCTTCGCCGCGGGGTACGACCTGCGGACGGAGGAGGCGTGTGAGCGCACCTTCGCCGAACTGGAGCGCGTGGTGGGGTTCCGCTATCTGAAGGGGATGCATCTGAACGACGCGATGAAGCCGCTGGAGAGCCGCGTCGACCGCCACTCGCCGCTGGGCGAGGGGACGCTCGGCATCACCTGCTTCCGCTACATCGCCTCGGATGCCCGCTTCGACGGCATTCCGCTCATCCTCGAGACCCCCGACGAGGAGCGCTGGCCCGAGGAGATTGCCCTGCTCAAGGAGTTTGCCGCCGCGCGGTAGCGGCGGAAGTCCCGAAGGGGCACAGGCAGGCCCGAAGGAGCACCGGCAGGCCGGAAAGGGAGCGCCCCGGGAAGGAGTAAAAAAGGGCATCGGACGGCAACAAAAGGGCCTCGAAGGAGTGCCGGCCGGGAAGGGAGCACCCCGCCCTGTGAAAAGGTGCGGAGAAGAACCGGGCCGGCCGATAGCGAAAGGGCCTCGAAGGAGTACCGGCCGGGAAGAGAGCGCCCCGCCCCGGGAAAAGGGGCGGAGAAGAACCGGGCCGGCCGATAGCGAAAGGGCCTCGAAGGAGTGCCGGCCGGGAAGAGAGCGCCCCGCCCCGGGAATGGAGCGGGGAGGACCGGTCGCCGGGCGATAGCAAAGAAGCGAGCAGGTGCCGGAGCAGAGGAGCAAGCAATCCCCGGAGCTGCACTGAGCCCCGGACGTCGGCCGCGACCATCCGGACCGGCAGCAAGGCTGCAAAAAGAAGCGGGAGCTTCGGACAATGTTCCGAAGCTCCCGCTTCTTTCCTCCTGCGCCGCAGCGCGTCACTACCGCTCCGACTGCCGCCCGGAGCTCTTCTCCGAGGGGGTCTCCGAGGGCTTCTTCCCGTCGGCCGCGCCCTCCGGCTCACCGGTCGACTGCTCCTCCGGAGTGGTCCAGCCGCCACCGAGCGCCTTGTAGAGATTCACCAGTGCCAGATGCTCGTCGCGCACGGCGTTGCTCACGCCAATCTGGGCGTCGAAATAACGCCGCTGGGCGTCGAGCACGTCGAGGTAGTTGATGCTGCCGGCCCGGTACTGCAGCTGCGCCAGGTCGACATACTTGCGGGCCGCATCGCGCAGGTTGGCCTTCAGCGTCGCCGAACTGCGGACGCTGCGGTAGGTCACCACGGCGTCGTTGACCTCCTTGAAGACCTCGAGCACCTTCTGCTCGTAGCCCAGCCGCGCCTGGTCGTAGGCCGCCACGGCGGCGCGGTAGCGCGCCTTCTTGCGCCCGAAGGCGAAGAGCGGTGCCGAGAGCGTCCCGGCCATGTAGGTGAAGGGCGCCTCGAAGAGGTGGTTGAAGTATCCGTCCTCAACGCCGCCCGTGAGGGTCAGCATCAGCCGCGGGAAGCGGTCGGCGTAGGCCACGCCCACGGCCGCCATCGACGCACGCAGCCGCTGCTCCGACGAACGCACGTCGGGACGCCGCTGGAGCAGCTCCGAGGGGAGCCCCACGGGGACCGTGTCGGAGAGCATCACCTCGGTATCCATGCCGCTGCGCACCACCTCCCAGTCGGGGTATTCGCCCATGAGCAGCGAGATGCTGTTCTCTGTGATTTCGATGCGCCGCTCCAGGTCGGGGATGAGCGCCGCCGTCGAGGCGTACTCCACCTTCGCCTGCTGGAAGACCGTCTCGGAGGTCAGCCCCCCCTCGAAGCGCAGCCGCGCCTGCTTGACCCCCTCGCTGCGGGTCTTGAGCGTCTGCCGCACGATGGTCAGCTCGTTGTCGAGCGCCACCAGATTGAAGTAGGCCGTGGCCACCTCGGCCACCAGCGTCATGCGCATCGCACGCTCGTCCTCGACCGTGGCCATGTATTCGGCACCCCCCTTGCGCTTGGCCCAGCGCAGGTTGCCCCACATGTCGAGCTCCCAGCTCACCGAGGCCTTCACACCGATTTCGGGGTCGTTGATGAAGTTCTTGCCGTAGTAGTCGTTCGTCTCGCGGTTGGCATAGACCGGGGCACTGAACGAGGGCAGCCGCTCGGCCTTCTTCACGCGGTAGAGCTGGCGGTACTCCTCGACACGGGCCGCGGCGGCCAACATGTCCTTGTTGTTCTCGAGCGTCCGTTCGATGATGCGGCGCAGGGCCGGGTCGCCGTAGAACTCCCACCAGGCCAGGTCGGCCACCGTAAGCGAGTCGGCATCCCCCTCGGCAAGGGTCGAGGGGAGGTTCAGCTCGGGGCTCCGGCATTCGCGCACCGCCGAGCAGGAGGTGGCGGCGAGGGCCGTCAGAAGCAGAAGCAGAGCAAGTATCGTACGATGTTTCATTTTTTCAGCTTGGCTTTTAACCGGTATATCCAGACGAAGAAGAAGGGTACGTAGACGATGCCCACCGAGATGGCCACCAGCATGCCGAAGAAGACACCCGTACCGATGCCCTGACGGCTTGCCGAACCGGGACCCGAGGCGAAGACCAGCGGCAGCAGACCCAGGATGAAGGCCAGCGAGGTCATCACAATGGGGCGGAAGCGCAGCCGCGCGGCGGTGAGCGCCGCCGAGACCACGTCGCGGCCCTTCTCGACCTCCTCCTTGGCGAACTCGACAATCAGGATGGCGTTCTTGGCCACCAGACCCACGAGCATCACCAGACCAATCTGGAAGTAGATGTTGTTCTCCAGCCCGCAGAGCCAGATGCCCAGGTAGGCGCCGATACCGGCCACCGGCAGCGAGAGAATCACCGCCACGGGCACCGACCAGCTCTCGTACTGCGCCGCCAGGAAGAGGAAGACGAAGAGGAAGGCCAGCGCCAGCACCGTGCCGGTCTGTCCGCCCTCGTGCTTCTCCTGGTAGGAGAGGCCGCTCCACTCGACGCCGATGTTCGCCGGCAAATGCTCGCGCACGATGCGCTGCAGCACGTCCATCGCCTGGCCCGAACTGTAGCCGTGGGCCGCCTCGCCCGTGATGACCGCCGAGGTGAACATGTTGAAGCGCTTGATGGTGCCGGCACCCGTCGTGTAGTGGGTCGTGCCGAGCGCCGTGACGGGCACCATCTCACCCCCCGAGGCCCGCACGAAGAAGAGGTTCAGGTTGTCGCGCTGCGCACGGTAGGGCGCCTCGGCCTGGATGTAGACGCGGTAGATGCGGTTGAACATGTTGAAGTCGTTGACGTAAATCGAGCCCGTGAAGGCCTTCATCGTCGAGAAGATGTCCGACATCGGCACGCCGAGCATCTGCGCCTTGTCGCGGTCGACGTCGAAGTAGAGCTGCGGGATGTCGTTCTGCATCGACGAGGCGAGGCCCGTCAGTTCGGGACGCCGCTCGGCGTAGTGCATCAGCGTGTCGACGGCCCGCTGCAGGTCGGCGTAGCCGGCATCGGAGCGCGCCTCGAGCACCATCTCGAAGCCGCCCGAGGTGCCGAGACCCGGAATCACCGGCGGCCGCGAGAGGTAGACCTTGCATTCGGGGTAGCGCTCAAACTCCTCGCGCACGCGCTCCATCACCTCGCTCACGTCCTCCGTCTCGCGCTCGTTCCACTCCTTGAGAATCACCGTCAGCTGGCTGCGCGCCTGGCTCGTACCCACGCGGGGGCTCGAACCGGTGACGTTGAGCACGTAGCGCACGTCGGGGTTCTTCATCAGGTAGCTCATCGCGCGGTCGGTCACCTCGCGCGTACGCTCGATGGTTGCCGACTCGGGCAGCTCCAGCTCGACGGTGAAGTATCCCTGGTCCTCCTGGGGCATGAAGCTCTGGGGCACCAGCCGGTTCATCAGCCAGATGCCGACGAGCACGATGCCGAAGGCGGCGAACATCCGCCGCGAACGGGTCAGCGAGCGGCCAATCATCCGGCTGTAGAGGTTGTTGCCGCGGGCCAGGCCGAGGTTGATGAGGCGGAAGATGCGGGGCTTGCGGCCCTCGCCTTCGGGACGCAGGAAGAGCGAACACATCACGGGGCTGAGCGTCAGCGCCACGACGGTCGAGATGATGACCGAAACGGCAATCGTGATGGTGAACTGGCGGTAGAGCTGTCCGGTGATGCCCGAGAGGAAGCTCACGGGGACGAAGACGGCGCACAGCACGAGCGACATGGCCACCAGTGCGCCGCCGATGCCGCTCATCGCCTTCTTGGTCGCCTCGTAGGGCGAGAGGTGCTCCTCGTTCATGATGCGGTCGACGTTCTCGACCACCACAATCGCGTCGTCGACGACGATACCGATGGCCAGAATCAGACCCAGCAGCGTCTGCATGTTGAGCGAGAAGCCGAAGATGAGCATCACGCCGAAGGTACCGATGAGCGAGATGGGGACCGCCACGATGGGGATGAGCGTCGCGCGCCAGCTCTGCAGCGAGAGAAAGACCACCAGAATCACCAGCAGCAGCGCCTCGAAGAGCGTGCGGTAGACGTGGTGAATCGACTCGGCGATGTAGGTGGTCATGTCGAACGGTATCTCGTAGGAGATGCCTTCGGGGAAGTTGCGGCTGATTTCATCCATCGCCGCGCGCACCGACTCGGCCACCTCCATGGCGTTGGCGCCCGGCAGCATGTAGATGTCCAGCACGGCGGCGTTGTCGCTGTTGATGCCGCTCTCGGTCGAATAGGACTGCGCCTCGAGCGAGATGCGCGCCACGTCGCGCAGGCGGATGATGGAGCCGTCGGGGTTGGCCCGCACGACGATGTCCTCGAACTGGCTCACAGACGAGAGGCGTCCCTGCGCCGTGATGGGGGTCGTCACGTCGAGTCCCGACATGGGGGCCTGCCCCAGCACGCCGGCGGCCGACTCGCGGTTCTGGTCCTTGAGGGCGTTCTGCAGGTCCTTGACCGTGATGCCGAGGGCGGCCAGACGGTCGGGCTGCACCCAAATCTGCATGGCGTAGTAGCGGCTGCCGACGTTCGACACGCGGCCCACGCCCGGGATGCGGCGCAGCATGTCCAGCACGTTGAGCGTCGCGTAGTTCGAGAGGTAGATTTCGTCGAATTTCGGGTCGTTCGAGAGCAGCGTGATGGTCATCAGCTTGCTCGAGGCCTGCTTCTCGACCGAGATGCCGTTCTGCACCACCTCGGCCGGCAGGCGCGACTCGGCCTCCTTGATGCGGTTCTGGATGTCGACGGCCGCCAGGTCGGGGTTGGTCGAGATGTCGAAGGTCACCGTCACCGAGAAGCCGCCCGAGTTGGAGCTCGACGACTCCATGTATATCATGCCGGGCGTACCGTTGAGCTCCTGCTCGATGGGGGTGGCCACGGCCTGCGATACGGTCTGGGCGTCGGCTCCCGGATAGGAGGCCGAAATCTTCACCACGGGCGGGACAATCTGCGGGTACTGGTCGACGGGCAGCAGCGCAAGGCCGATGCAGCCGACGATTACGATGATGATGGAGAGCACCGTCGAGAAGACGGGCCTGTCGATAAAGAAGTCGCTTTTCATAGGCTCGTGTTCCTCCTCTTACTGTTCCGGCTCCGCCTCCTCGTCGCGCGTTCCGGTGCGCGAACCGGCCGTCACGGGCTCTACGCGCATGCCGTGCGAAAGTTTGTGATAGCCCTCGATGACGATGTCCTCGCGGGGGGCCAGACCGCGCTCGACGACGATGTTGTTGCCGATTTCGGGGCCCGTCTCGATGAAGCGCTTCTCGACCACGCTGTCGGGGCGCACCACGAAGATGTAGGCGCCGCCCTTCTCGATGACCACCGCCTTGGTGGGGACCACCACGGCGTCCTCACGCACGTCGAGCAGCAGCTTGACGGTGGTGAACTGGCCCGGCAGCAGGATGTGGTCGGGGTTGGCCATCTCGGCGCGCACGGAGAAGGTACCCGTCTGGGGGTCGACCTGCGGGTCGGCGAAGTCGACCAGACCGCGGTAGGGGTACTGCGAGCCGTCGGCCAGCGTCACCGTGATGTAGGGGTTCCACTTGCGGGCGGTATCCTTCTGGCCCAGGTTGACGTTGCGCTCCTTGCTGCGCAGGTAGTCGAGGGCCGTCATGCTGAAGTCGACGCGCACGGTGTCGCTCTTGACCACGGTGGCCAGCAGCGACTGTCCGCCGGGGCCGACCAGCGTACCGATGTCGACGTGGCGTTCGGAGATGTAGCCCGCGATGGGCGACTGCACGGTGGTGTAGCCGAGCGTCATCTCGGCCTGCGTGAGGTCGGCCTCGCAGACCACCACGTCGGCCGCGGCGCTCTCGTAGGTGGCCACCGCATTGTCCAGGTCGAGCTGGCTGGCGGCATTCTGCTCGTAGAGGGGGCGGATGCGGTCCAGGTCGCGCTTGGCCTTGGTCTCCAGCGCGCGGGCCTTGTTGAGCTGGGCGGCCGCCTTGTTGGCGCGGGCGCGGTAGAGGCGGGGGTCGATGACGAAGAGCGTCTGCCCCTTCTGGATGTAGGTACCCTCGGCGAAGAGCATCTTTTCGAGGTAGCCCTCGACGCGGGCGCGGATTTCGACGAACTGCTGGGCGCGGATGCGGCCCACGTATTCGCCGTAGATGTTGACATCCTGGGTCGTGACGGGCTCGACCTCCACCACGGGCAGCACCACGATTTCGGGGCGCGGCCGCAGCCAGAGCCAGAGCAGGCCGCCCGCCACCAGCAGCAGGAGCACGCCGCCCGCAATCTGCTGCCGGCGGCTCAGATGTATCTGCACGCGGGGAATCCGGGCAAACGCCCGCTTTACGAAATCGGGGGTCCAGCGTACGACGCCCGACTTGATTCGTTCGAAAATCCGTTCGAGATTCATAACAAATAGATGAGACTTCAGTTTCTTCTAAAAAAACAAGTGTTCCTTAAGGTCCAAAATCCATGCCGGCCGGGCCGCATCCGCCGCAAGGCGCTCTCGGGCAGCCTTCTGGGCCGCATCCGGGCAACACCCCGAGGGTGGGGAGCGCGCCACACCTCCGTGGAAAAATTCCACATCCGCGCACCAACCGGGCGGCCGGGCGGAGTTCTTCTACCCCTGCCTCCGAGGTCTTTCTCCGGCGGCCGGGCGGAGTCCTTCCACCCCTGCGTCCAGGCCTTCTTCAGGCGCCTCAACACGACAACCGTACGGAGCCTTTTACCGGACGGCCGGGAAGGCGGCCGGAGGCTCTCCGGCACCCCGTTCCGATGCCGTGCGGAGGGGGCTGCGCAGAGCCGGCGCGACGACGAAGCCGTAAAGGTAGGAAATAATCCCAAAAAAATCTAATTATCAAACACAACGGGCGAACGATTTCGCCAAAAAACCGAACCTCCGCCCTCCAAGGCTCCGCAACCGCCCTGCGGCAGCCTCCGGGAAGAGACAAAACGAACACTTCTCCGCCCCCACTTCTGCAGGCTCAGCCCGCCCCCGGGCGGCGGGGCAGAGGTGCGGTGAGGCGGCGCGTCGGCGGGCAACAATCAGCAGGCCGGCAATCGGCGGACCGGCATGCCACGACCTGGCGAATCAAACACTCCGGCCGGCGGGTCTGCGGACCGGCGAGGCGGCACGTCTGCGGGCCGGCATGCCACGACGGACAAATCAAACACTCCGGCCGGCGGGGCAGCAGAGCGGTGAGGCGGCGCATCTGCGGGCAGCAATCGGCAGGCCGGCGGGTCAGAAAGCCGGCGGGTCAGCGGGCCATGGCGTGGCGGTAGCCGTCGACCTTGTTCCAGTCGCCCCGCGTGAAGTCGGGCACGGCCACCGGCATGCTGTTCCGCTCGAGCGAGGCGGCCGTCAGCGCCCCGATGCAGGACCACTCGGCCGCATCGTAGACATCCTGGTCGAGCGGAAGCCCGTGGCGCAGACAGTAGACCAGCCGGTAGTCCATGATGAAGTCCATGCCGCCGTGGCCCCCCACCTGCTTCGCCTTCCCGGCGATTTCGGCCGCTATGGGGTGCTCGTAGCGCCGCATGAGCGCCTCGCGCGCCGCATCGGGCAGGAACGCGTGTTCGCTCAGGTTCTCAAGGTCGGGAACCCCCGCCCCGAAGAGCTGCGCCGGACGGAAGGCGTACCCCTCGACGGGATACTTGCTCGCATAGCCCTCGCTCCCCGTGACGGAGTACATGCGGCTGTAGGGACGCGGCGTGTAGACGTTGTGCTGGAGGTGGATGACGCGGCCGCGCTCGGTCCTGATGAGCGTCAGCGTGTGGTCGCCGTTGGCGAACGAGTCGGCACCCGTCTTTTCGCGGGCCAGTTTGAGGCCGTTGACCGAGGGGGTGTCCATCGCCACCAGGTAGCGCATGCGGTCGCCGCGATGGATGTCGAAGAGCTGGCAGACGGGCCCCAGTCCGTGGGTGGCGTAGACGTCGCCGCGGTGGGTGCGGTTGAATTCGAGGCGCCAGTTGCCCTGGTAGTAGTCCCAGAAGGGTTCGAGGTTGTGGATGTAGGCCCCCTCGGCCTCGAGCAGCTCGCCGAAGAGCCCGTGCTGCGCCATGTTGAGCGTCGTGAGCTCGAAGAAGTCATAGACGCAGTTCTCGAGCATCATGCAGTGGCGCTGCCGCTTCTCGGCCGTGTTGACCAGCTGCCAGCACTCCTCGAGCGACGTGGCGGCCGGCACCTCGACGGCCACATGCTTGCCCTGCTCCATGGCGTAGACCGCCATCGGGACGTGGAGCTGCCACGGCGTGCAGATGTAGACCAGGTCGATGTCGTCGCGCCGGCAGAGCTCCTTCCACCCCTCCTCGCCGCTGTATTCGGCCGCCGCGGGGAGCCCCCGCTCCGCAAGAATCCGCTGCGCGGAGGCCACCCGCTCGGGGTAGAGGTCGCACAGGGCGACAATCCGCACGCTGTCCAGATGGGTGAAGCGCTCGACGGCCCCCGGACCGCGCATGCCCAGACCGATGAACCCCACCCGCACCACGGGGATGGGCTCCACCGCCAGACCGAGCACCGACTGCTGGCCCGGCTCGCGGGGCGGCGTGTCGAAGACGAGCACCCCCTCCTCGATACGGTACCCTTCGTGCGGCGACGTGCAGCCGCTCAGGGCAAGCAGCGCGCAGAGCACCAGCCCCATCCATGCGAAGTTCTTCATAGGCAAGAGTTTTTGGTTGTCGTTATGATACAAAAATAGGGATTATTTTGAAATTCTCGGTTGCTTTGACTACTTTTGTGCTCGTTAAAACGACACACATGCTCCGAAAATTCGCGGCGGCAATTCTCTCCGCACTCCTCCTCTCGACGGGATGGCTCGGCATGACGGGCCTCACGCTGCTGGTGGCCTTCGTCCCGCTGCTCTGGCTCAGCGCCGAGCGCGACGGCTCGCGCCGCGCCTGGTGGGGCATGTTCGGCTGGGCGCTGCTCACCTTCGTGCTCTGGAATGCGATGACCGTCTGGTGGATTTGGAACGCCACGCCGGTGGGCCCCATCGCCGCAACGCTCGCCTCGACATTCCTCAACATGCTCGCCTTCATGGCCTTCCACACCGTCTCGAAACGGGCGCCGAAGGCACTGGCCTACACGCTGCTCGTCGCCGGGTGGCTCACCACCGAATACTGGTACACGACCGGGGAGTTCTCGTGGCCGTGGCTCATCCTGGGCAACGGCTTCTCGCACGACATCCGCCTGGTGCAGTGGTACGAATACACGGGCGTCTTCGGAGGCTCGCTCTGGGTGCTGCTCGTCAACATCCTCCTCTTCGAGACGCTGCGCAGCCCCTCGCGCCGGCGGGCGCTCACGACGGCCGCCGCCGTGCTCCTGCCGATGCTCCTCTCGCTGGGGCTCTATGCGGGCTACGAGGAGCCCGAGGCCCGGGCGCGCGTGACGCTCGTGCAGCCCAACGTCGACTGCTACGACAAGTTCGCCGCCGGCACCGAACGGCAGCAGATGGAGAACCTGCTCGAACTGGCGGGCGAAGCTCCCGCCGACGCCGACTACATCCTGCTGCCCGAGACCGCCGTGCCGGGCTACTGGTGGGAGTCGTCGCTCCGTGCGTCCGACCCAGTGCAGCGCTTCGCCGCGCTGCTGCGCGAGCGGCAGTCGGGGGCAATGCTCATCACGGGGGCCAACACGCTGCGCCACTACCCCGCCGGGACGCAGTCCGAGACGGCGCGACCCTATGAGGGTGGCGGCTACATCGACATCTACAACACGGCGCTGGGGATTGACTCGACGGGCGGCGTGCAGCTCCACCACAAGGGACGGCTGGTCATCGGCGTGGAGAACACCCCCACGTGGGTCTTCGACGTGCTGAAGTTCCTGGTCATCGACCTGGGGGGCACGCTGGGGCAAATCGGCATCGGACGGCCGGGCCCCGTCTTCGAACACAACGGCCTGCGGACGGCCGCCCCCATCTGCTACGAGGGGCTCTACGGTGACTTCTGCGGCGAGTTCGTCCGCCACGGAGCCCGGGCGTTCTTCATCATCTCGAACGACGGCTGGTGGGGCGACACGCCCGGCTACCGCCACCTGTTCACCATCTCGCGGCTGCGCGCCGTCGAGCACCGCCGCGCCGTGGCCCGCGCGGCCAACACCGGCATGTCGGGCTTCATCACGGCGCGGGGCGACATCGGGCGGACCCTCGGCTGGCAGGAGCGCGGAACGCTCACCGACGAGGTGGCCCTCAACGACCGCCTCACCTTCTACACCCGCTACGGCGACTACATCGCCCGCATCGCCCAATACGTGGCGCTGCTCTGCGTGCTCTACTACGTCGCCTACCGCGTCCGCAAACGCAACTACCTCGTAGACTGAGGCTGCACCACACGACAAATCTCTCCCGAAACGATATGAACTATTCCCAAACGCTCGAATTTCTCTTTTCGTCGCTGCCGGCCTACGAGACCGCAGGAGCGACGGCCTACAAGCCGGGGCTGGAACGCATCGCGGCCTTCTGCCGCCATCTGGGCAACCCCCAGCGCAACTTCTTCACCATCCACGTGGCCGGAACCAACGGCAAGGGCTCCGTCTCGCACATCATCGCCTCGGTGCTCCAGCAGGCGGGCTACCGCACGGGACTCTTCACCTCGCCCCACCTGCAGGACTTCCGCGAACGCATCCGCGTCGACGGCGAGATGATTCCCAAGCAGAAGGTGGTCAACTTCGTCGACAAGCACCACGACCGCATGGTCGAACTGGGGCTCTCGTTCTTCGAGATGACCGCCGCGCTGGCCTTCGACTACTTCGCGCAGAGCGACGTCGAGGTGGCCGTCATCGAGACGGGGCTCGGCGGACGGCTCGACGCCACGAACATCATCGTGCCGATTCTGAGCATCATCACCAACATCGGCATGGAGCATACGGCGCTGCTGGGCGACACCCCCGAGAAGATTGCCGCCGAGAAGGCCGGCATCATCAAGAAGAGCATCCCGGTCATCATCGGCGAGCACGACGAGCGGTGCGACCCCGTCTTTGCCGAGGTGGCTGCCGCCAACAAGTCGAAGCTGCTCCACGCCGAGGAGCTCTTCACCTGCACGGGTCAGGAGCCGGCCGGCGAACGGCAGCTCTTCCACCTCCACCGCACGCGCGACAACCACGACTTCGAGTTGCTGCTCGACCTGGCGGGCGACTACCAGCGCCACAACATCATCACGGCCACGGCGGCCATCGACTTCCTCCACCAGGAGACGCCGCTGACCATCAGCCGCCGCGCCTTCCTCGAGGGGACGCGCGACGCCGCGGCCCACACCTCGCTGCGCGGCCGCTGGCAGAAGCTCGGCGAGAAGCCGCTCGTCATCTGCGACACGGGCCACAACGCCCACGGCATGGCCTATGTGGGCGAGCAGCTGCGCCGTCAGAGCCGCGACTACGCCCACCTCTACTGCGTGCTGGGCGTGGTGAACGACAAGGACCTGGCCCACATGTTCCCGCTGCTGCCCGCCGACGCACACTACATCTTCACGCAGGCGAAGACCCACCGGGCGATTCCGGCTGCGGAGCTGGCCGAGCGCGCCGCCGCATTCGGACTGCAGGGTGAGGTGGTGGCCGACGTCCAGCAGGCCGTGGCCCGCGCCCGCGAGCTGGCCGGCCCCGACGACATGGTTTTCATCGGAGGCAGCACCTACGTGGTCGGCGAGGCGCTCTGAGGCTGCGCCCCGATTCTGACGGGGCCGCACCGCAGAGGATACAACCCGGTTCCGCCGGGGGCATCCGTCGAGGCTGCAACCCGCCGACAATCACGCATCGCTGAGCATTATACGCCAC
>ERZ780167.899-NODE-899-length-28497-cov-7.831235_pt1 | contig 28497 bp, 22 predicted proteins | sample MGYA00510982_ERZ780167 | MGnify/ENA primary metagenome ERZ780167 (study PRJEB29588, sample SAMEA2146107) | human gut metagenome | biome: human gut; feature: human-associated habitat; material: faeces | place: Denmark | collected 2008/2010 ... | reverse complement strand
TCGGCGGGCTGCTCCTGCTTTGCGTCCTCTTGGCCGCCATCGTTCCGATGGGGGCGCACTGTCAAGGTCGGCGCAGTTTGCAAGACTGCGCCGCTCGCGCTGGATTGCCCCAGCAATCCAGCGGCCTTGACCATGTGCGCACAGCGGAATACAATCCCAACCTCTGAGGACGCAATGGGAACTACTCCTGTGCGCTCATCGAAACGCGTCTCTGACCATCATGTAAGCTTCATTTACACGAACGGCTGCTTCATGGATTTCCGCCTGTGAAGCATACCCCTTGCTGTTCGCCCAATGCACAATCTGATTGACGTTATTCCCGATTGCAGACAATTCTTGAAGCATGTCTACATACTGTTCTGGTGGCTTTTCGCAAATCCGAATGCCTTGAACCAGATTGCGGATAAACGGGTCAATACCTAATCCGCTTCGCGCCGCCTGTTGTTTTAGATGTGTATATTCCTGCTCGGTCATCCACACGCTGATGTGCTTGTTTCGTTTACGCATGAATCGCTCCTTTCTGATTTTATTACGTCTCACGGTTTTGCGTCTCACGAGGAGACGCAAACGCGCTGGGGTTTCAGGGTTCTCCCTGACAAGCGGGCATTTGTGCTACCAAATGCCATACTTGCTAATGCAAATGGATACGTTTTTGCTCTGCTGAAATCTGCATAACACTGTGCTGCGCGTGACGACCGTGACGGCTGTGACGATGTTTTTCAGCGCACAATAAGCCGTCACGGTCGTCACGGCTGTCACCGGAGATAGGTCAAAATGATTTGTCTCCCAGCGTGTGTCCGGATTGATTCGTAACGAATATGGTAATCTTGCTCCAGCTTCGCCGCGCGGATATTCAGCCGCATGGAAAGCGCGTTTGGCTTTGGTTCCGTACCGAGCGCGGCGGCGAGCTCCGTTGAGCTACCACACCATTTTGTATTCTCCGGCGTGACCAACGATGCTACCGCCGACAAAACCGGGTCTGGCGGCGCGTTCCATAGCTCCGTCTCCTGACGCTCCAGATTCCATGCAAGCGTCTGCTCGTCACGCGACAGATACAGCCGTTGATCCTGTTGATCTCTGCCGAAATGTCCAACGTAGCAGTTTTCGCGGTGCGAAATTCTTTTTGCAGAATCAGCGCCCCATCTGCGCAGCCAAGCAAGCCGTTCGTTCCGGAGATCATATCGAACCGATCTTCCGCCTGCTGCTTGCGCGTATGGTGTACCAGAAGCAGACAGATTCGCAGCTTTTCGGCAAGCGATTTCAGTTTGCTGATAATCTCATAATCGCTGGCATAGCTGCATTTTTCGTTTCCGGATTCCCGAACCTTTTGTAGCGTGTCGATAATGACAAGGTTTGTATCCGGGTGTTCCCGGCGAAAGGTCTCGATCTGCTGGTCAAGTCCGCCGCCCAGCGGCTTTGCTGCGTTTGAAAAGTAGAGCGCGGGCGCAACATCTGTACCGAACATACGATAAAGCCGCTGTTGCAGTCTCTCCTGATTGTCCTCCAAAGCCAGATAGAGAACCGTTCCCTGCTGCACCGCAAAATTCCAGAGTGGTTTTCCGCTGCTGACATGAAAGGCAAGCTGCGCCATGAGAAATGACTTGCCGATTTTCGGCGCACCGGCAAACAGATATGTACCCGGATAGAGTAGATTTTGGATGATCGGCGGTTTGCAGTGAAAGATACTGCCGTAGAGTTCCGGCATGGAATAGGTCGGAAGAAATCCAGGATCGTTGATACGCCGAAAGAAATCGTCTGAAAAATCTTCGTTGTCAGGCAGCGGAAAATCTGCTATACTGGCGTCAGGTTCTTTGAAAAGCGGCTGTTCCCCATCTGTTGCAGCGGATGGATTCGGAACGGTCGTTTTTTCATCTGCTCTCTGCATGGTCACCTCCTGTGTTCCGGTCAATCCAGACGATCAAGCGGTCTTTTGGCACCAGCATCCGTTTTCCGATACGATGATCTGTTGGAGTTCTATCTTTCGGGCGCAGAACTTGTGCTGCCGGAACAGTTTCATACTGAAGTCCTTTTGACGGAGACACTGGATGATCTGGCTGCGTTTTTGCTGGCGCGCTATGCGTGGGAAAATCTGCGCTATCGGAAGTGCAAATTCTGCGGACGCTATTTCGGCGTGGTGCGCAATTACAAATCCGAGTATTGCGACCGTTTGATTGACGGCTCTACAAAAACGTGCAAGGACAGCGGTGCGCTGCGGCTCTATGAAAAACGCAAGCTGGAAAATCCGGCAGTCAAGGAATACAAACGCTCCTACAAGGCGCACAACGCCCGTATTCGCTATGGTCTAATGACCCGTGAGGAATTTCAAGCATGGTCAAAAGAAGCGCGCCAGAATCGCGACAGGTGCGTTGCCAGGGAACTGTCCCTAGAAGAATTTGTCGCTTGGCTGGACAGCGACAGACAATAAAACAATAGACTGACTGAACGATTCTGCGAATTTTGAGGAAAGAGAGGTTATCTTGGCAAACAACACGAAACGAAACGCAAAGGGCGGCGACACCATCCGCAAGCGCGCAGACGGAAGATGGGAAGCCAGATTCAGCATGGGTTTCGACCCTAAAACCGGAAAGCAGATTCAAAAATCCGTTTACGGCCAGACGCAAAAGGAGGTACGGCAAAAGCTGTCTGCCGCCCTGACTGAGTTAGACAGCGGCACATACATTGCGCCGACTTCCATGAAGCTGGGCGCATGGCTCGATCAATGGCTGCAAGCCTATACCGGCAACGTCAAACCGGCTACCAAAGGCGCTTATGAGGAACACATCCGGGTGCATATCAAGCCATATCTCGGAGAAGTAAAGTTGGCGAAGTTGACTGCACCGATGGTGCAGAATGTCTATAATACGCTCTTGGAGGAAAAAGGTCTGTCTCCGAAGTCCGTCAAGAATATTCATGGCGTTTTGCACCGAGCGCTGGAACAGGCGAAGAAGCTGAACTATCTGCGTGAAAATCCCTTAGATGCGGTCATTCTTCCGCGCACGGAAAAGCCGCAGCTTCAAACGATGGACGATGCGGACATGATTGCGTTTCTGCAAGCCATTGAGGGCGATGCTTATGAGATCGAGCTGTTCGTCGATGCGTTTACCGGACTGCGGCAAGGCGAGCTTTTTGGTCTGACGTGGGACTGCGTAGATTTTGAGCATCAAACGCTGCTCATCAACAAGCAGCACAACCGCGCAAAGGGCGAAAAGGAGTTCCATTTCAGCAGCTTGAAAACAGAAAAAGTCCGCAGCCTTACGGTTACAGACGAAGTGATGGATGCGCTGCGCAGACAACAGCGCAGACAAGCAGCATGGAAAGCCGCTGCCGGGGAGCTGTGGTCAAATCCGGACAATCTGGTGTTTACAACAGAGTTTGGGCGCTACGTCAACAACAAGACGCTCTATATGAACTTCAAGCGTGTAATGCGATCACAGGGGTTATCCGAGCTTCGGTTCCACGATCTCAGACACACATTCGCCGTGAACAGCCTGAAAGCCGGAGACGATATTAAAACCGTGCAGGAAAATCTGGGTCATGCAACTGCGTCATTCACGCTCAGCACCTACGCACACGCCACACCCGGCATGAAACGCGAAAGTGCAAACCGCATGGGGCAGTATCTTCGCCGCATCCGCGAAAGCACAGAAGCAGCAAAATCCAGTGTGTGACATTCTGTATCAAGTGGTCAGATTGGACTGCCTGAAACCGCCGTATAAAGGGTCAAAATAAGGGTCAGGCAGAATCAGCCGTTCGGATTCAACACTTTCCCATTTGAAATATACCGATTTTTCTGTGAATATACGAAAATCCCGAACACTTTCGTGTTCGGGATTGGTGGGGGAAGGTGGATTCGAAGCATGACACTTTTTGCTGAAAATCGAAATTCCGTTGATATTACAGGCATTTGCTTGCGTTGCTTGTGCCTGAAAATACCGTATTTCGATGTCAGAAATTAAAAGTGGGTACGAAAATGGGTACGGTTATGGAAATAAGCAGAGGCGCTATTGCTGGCTATTTTCCCTCTATAAGTTTCTTGTCAATTGCATCGATTTTTCTCTGAATTGGATTCATTTCTCGTTCAAGCTCTAACTTACTTTTCTCCATTCGGTCAGAAATTTCTTTTAGTTTTACGCTTTCTGCGTCAATTCTTTCTTGCAATGCCCGCTTTTCCTTCACTTTAAACAGTCCAAGACCGTTTTTCTCTGCCGCAAAAGAATCAATTTGTTTTTGAATGGCTGCTTTTTCATCTCTTCCTGGAATTGATTCAATTTTTGTGTTTAATTCAGTGACCTGTTTTTCCAGAGCACTTTTTTCCGCTTCAAGGAAAAGACGTTCGTCTGGATGCGCGTCCCAATAGCGCTTGACCCTAGCACGCGTATACCGTGTTCGATTTTCTTCAATGTATTTGATTGTCGGCGACATATCGGCATTTTTTCTAAGAACTGCATCAATTATCTTGCAGATATATTGCGGGTTATCTTCCAGCCGTAATGCCTCATAGTTCAAAATGGAATCGATAAAAGTATATTCACAAGATTCCCTATGACCCAGATACATATTTAACACACCTTCTGCGATTTCGCTATAAGCTTTTTCACAGGTGCCATACATAGCTGACAAAATAGGTGCGTCAATATAATAATTATGTATTGCCGTCAGAGCGCACAATTCAAGAATCGAATCACATATGAATATAAGCAACTCCATGGAATGCCTGCACTTATCAAAGTAAGCGTCATTAAACGCATGGAAGTTGTGGTTTTGTTTATTTAAATAATCTGCGTGTGCATCAGCTGCTCGAACGGCGTTTATGGTATTTACAGCGATTAAATCATAAAGAGCGGCTGTGCTAGATAGAAGATCCTGAACAGTTTCCGCAGAATTATCACGAGAATCATCTGAGAAAATCAACTCCAATGAGGTTCTTACTCGACTTCTGAATTTCCTTAACCCATCGGACACTTCGCTGATGGAACTGTTTAAAATACTATAGTAAGCGGAATAAAAGGCTGGCTCCCAATTCGTTGGAGCCTCCAGCATGGCCATCTCATAGTATTTTTGTGCTTCATCTGTGTTGTTTTCTTTTCTTGCGCGTGTTGCCAAGACCAGGAGACTATGCAATTTGTCTGTGTTGTCAACCTTCACCGTCGAACCACTGACATCGACAGTTCCCTCAATCATCATCTTTTTTGCTTCTTCGACCGAATACTTACATCCACAGGATTGGCAGACAAATACGCCATCCTGTTTCAGCAAGTCTGTGCTGCCACACATTTCACAAGTTAGCTGTTTCATGTTTCGCTCTCCTCATAGTAATCACAGTTTTTTGCCGAATTGCAGTGCTCGTAATAGGTTTTTGATAATGGGTTGGTGCAAATGCGAGATTTCCCTGTTCCTTCCCGGAAGATGCAATGTGCCGGATGTCTACGTTTTCCGTCAGATTTCAGGTATTCCAATTGTGCTGGAACGCCCTGCATTTCACGAACTCTTGACATATCAAAGCTCCTTTATGTATTTCGCCGAATTATTCTGTGCTTTGCCCAAATAGGTTACTGCAGGAACACGTCCCGATTTTACTTCGTTTTTGAAGAACTTTCCGAATAACAGTCTGTCCCCAACAGAAAGACTGTTCCACTCAATGCCTTCAAACAAATCTTTTAAGACGAATTCTGTTCCGGCAATAAGGTCGTTTACTTTTTCCTTTGCTTTATTCATCCAAGCAGTCGTATCCAACATTTTCCCTCATTTCAGTGCTTTGCATTTGCTATTTCTTATGTTTATAAATGAAATGATTTCCTCAACAGTAATGGCAACCTGTGCAGTACTACCTTTCTCAACCTCAATTGCCAGCGCATCCATCTTTTCTGTGATTCTTGCTTCAACAGTGGATAGTTCTGTGTTGCTCATCGGGTCAGAATACCGCAGCGCCTCATAAACTTTTTTGCACGCTGCCTGTGTGTCGCCGCTTTTTGCACAGCTCATTAAATTCTCCGCTTCCATCGTCATTGTTTTGATAAACGTGGTTTGCATTTTTACCTTTTCGTCAACAGAAGTTACAGCATCTGCCGCCCATGATGCCTTAACAATGGAAATGACCGTCAAAGCGAGAGTAACAATGCAGGCGATTGCAGCAATCCATGCCGGACAATCCGGAATCAGCATCAAACCCACGCCTAAAATCAGCGTTAAAACTAGCCCTGTATAACTGACAGTAATAAGCGGGAGATTATAAAACTGCTTTTGAAGATTATCCTCTCGAAATGCAGTGTAGGCGCAAAAGAGATTGCCTGCGAACGCTGCGATGATACATACCCACGCAACCCAGAACCGAGCATCATAATGAACCTCATAATATGGAATGACTGGACGTATAAGAAACACAGCTGCATTGAATGCAACAAGCAAAATTGCCCAGATAATTGCATAGTTTCTAAAGCTCTTTTTCATGTCGCCGTCCTCCTATCAAAGGATGCCCTTAAGCAGTTCGGATTTCAATGAAGCAAATTCTTCGTTGGACAACAAGCCTGCTTCTTCCATCATCGTCAGCTTCTCGATTTTAGCTTTGAAAACAGCTATATCGTCGGCTGGCTGCGATGTAGGGGCTTGAACCGGCTGGACAGCGGATTCTATCGCCCCATTGACTGTGTTTCCGACAACGCCGCCAACGGCACCGCCGACCCCCGCCATTGTTCCAAGGCCGACCCCCATGTTCGTGAACTGTCCCACTGCCTCATTCTGCGCAACTTTTTCCGCGACATCAAAGCCGCGCTCCTGCGCATAGGTGTAGCCCTCTTGACTGCGTTTTGTAGCCTGTGCCTGCGAGTCGATGATAACTTTCTGCGCTTCCGTTTGCGCATAAATCAAGTCCGTCTGTTGCCGGAGCTTTGCCTCGGCTATATCTGCGTACTGGCGGAAATGCAGTTCCTTAAATTTCTCATATTGCTTATCGCCATCTGGTTTTACAACATTTGTAACAAAAAAGCGTTCAAGAGAGACTCCATAATCTGCAAAATCAGGAATTAGCAATGAGTGAAGCGCATCGGAAAACGAAACCAAATGCTCATCAATTTCAAAAATGCTTACGGAATTGGCTCGCATATACTGCGCCAAATAGGTTTTGATGCGCGTCATCAAAACTGCGCGGAAGAACGCCGTTAACTGCTGCTGACTGAGAAAGCGTTCCGTACCGACCAGTTTCAAAAGCAGCTTGCGGCTATTTTCAGCCCGCAGAGACATCTCGCCGGATGCACCAATGGCAATGGGGAAGCCATACGTTGGCTCAACATATGTAACCTTACTGTCCGTTCCCCACTTGATGGACATCTGCTCTGTTTTATTGACAAAATAGACCTCACAATGAAACGGCGTCCTGTCATCTGTCGTACGGTTCAGCGCTCGCCCAATCAAGGGAATATTCTGTGTTTCCAGCGTATATCGCCCGGCCCCAAACAGGTCAAGTGCCTGTCCATTCATGAAAAATACGGCTTCTTGTGATTCGTGAACAATAAGTTACGTCAAACTGTTGAAATCTTCACATGGATGCTTCCATACAAAGGTACTGTTATCGCCTTCGTATTTGATGACATCAGCGATTTTTGCCATGATAATCCTCCCTTAGCATGCCAAACTGTGTAATTCTGTTTTCACTCTTTTTTGACGAATTTATCAAAAAATGTATTTAAAACGATGAAGTATATAGAATATCAACCATAAAATATAATAGCATCTTTACTCGGGCGAATCAATATCAATTGGATTTTATCAACGCATATCTTCCAGAAGAGCCTCACAAAACTCTTATTTTAATAACGGCAGGTATAGCACTGTTCCATGCTACAAGCACAGCAGTTAAGCAAAACCGCGCCCATTGCTCGTAACAAGCAATGGGCGCGGTTATTACACTGTTATAAAATTGCCCGGAATGCCGCATCGCTGTATGCGGCTGCTCGTTCCAAGTCGCCGACCTTTCGGTGTCCGTAAATACCATCTGTGTCCATGCTCTGACTGTGTCCAACGACTTTCTTTTTAAGGCCATCCGGCATATCGTCACAAACACTCACGAATGTGTGGCGGAGCTCGTAGAGCGTGATATTTTGAATGTTGTTGACCGAACAATAGCGGTTCCAGCGTTTGCGGAATGTGCTCTGCGTAAAGCATGCGCCGTGCTCGTTTGGAAATACCCACGGCGAAATGATACCGGCTTGCCGAAGCTGCTGTCGCTGCGCTTCCAGCTCCGCCATGGCAAGCCCCTGTAAGTAGATTTCGCGCTGCGAATTTTCATTTTTCCCTTCAGTAACTTCCTTGTAGTGATTCACGGAACGGTCAATGTGCAGAATATTCCCCTGAAGCTCCTCCCAGCGAAGCCCAATCAGCTCTCCGGGGCGCAGCCCGTTCAGGACTGAAAAACGGTATGCGTGGGTGCACCAGTCCGGCTGACTTTTGCCATTCAGAACCGTATTTTCCAAAATGAACAGGTTTTGCAGCTCCTGCGCTCCCAAAATATTCTTGTGAGGACGTTTGGCGCTGCGCGGTATTTGCAAATCCATCGAAACAAGCGTTGTATACTTTCCGAGGCGGCAGAAACGCAGGAAGCCGGAAATGCAGCCCCGCAGGTTTTGCAGCGTCTTCTTCGCAAGATGCTTTTCAGCGTAGGCGTCGTCGATGATTGCCTGCAAATGATTCAGTGTAAGAGATTTGATTTTCCGGTTTCCAATCGCCGGGCGGATGTAGTTCTTGATGAAGTTTTCATGCTGTTTAATGCTACTTGTTCCAGTGCCTTTTCGGACGTGCTCCAAATAGGCATCCAGTAGCTCGCCGCACTTTACATTTTCATTTTCAACGCCGCTTTCCAGCCAGCTATCCGCCTGCTTTTCTGCGGCAATTTTTCCTTTTGTGCCTTTTATAGATGAGAAAAAAGTGCGGCGCACACCGTCCTTTTGCACCTTGATTTGCCAACGGTTCGCTGAGTCAAACCACTTTGCTTCATTTTTGCGCATACAATCCTTTCCGTCTTGCTTTCTGCGCAACCGTGTGGTAGACTGATGACGCAGGAAGGAGACATTACTTCTGGTAGAGTTGATGTTTTTCTGCGGCCGGACAGGTGTTGGTAGCACCTGTCCGGCGTTCTTTATAGCTCATGGCTATAAAAACCGTTTTCATCGCTGTCCGGCTGATTTTCATATTGTGCTAGAATCAAACGGACTGCCTGCTGAATTTCAGGCGATGCACGGTGATAGAGCAATCCGATTTGCCGGATTTCCCGTTCCCTTAAAATCGCGTTATTTGCTGACGTTAATCGAGCTTGTGTGGAAGCCGCAATGTCTGCCTCAAACTGCATATCTGTACGCTCCATAGGCACATCGCGTCCAAGCAGCCAGTCGTTATTCACGGCAAGGACCTGCGCTAACACGTCCAGCTTCTTTGCCCTCGGAACGGTCTTTCCGGATAAATACTGGCTCAAGTCACCGCTGGCCAGCTTCGTACCAGTCTCTTTACAAATGGACGGGGCTTTCTCTAGCACATCAGCCTGCCGGTATCCGCACAAGTCCATTGCTTTTTTCAATCGCTCTGAAAAAATCGTATTCATACTGCACCTCCTTTTATTTTCTACAGCCATTATACAATTCAGTTATTCAAAAATCAAGTTATTATTTAGAATGTAATAAAAATAATCTAAATATACGCTTGACTTTTGCTTGATTCCACTTACAATAAAAGTAGAATCAAAGAAAGGAGGACACAGCATGAGTTATGATTATCTTGCAGGACGCCTGCGACAACTCAAATTGCAGCAGCGGGATTTAGCCCAAAAGCTGGCGATGTCTGAATCAAGCCTTAGCCACCGAATGACTGGTCAGGTTGCTTGGCGCATCGATGAGATGTACAGCGTTTTACGCATCATCGAAGCATCGCCAGACGAGCTGCCACGGTACTTCCCGGCGGCGGGCTAACAGGAGAATAAAATGAGAAATGAAGAACTCTGACCGCCGGCTGTTGTTGCAGCCGGCGGTTTTGGCATTCATTCCGGAACGGTCACAATAAAATCGTTGATTGGAACTCCAAGAATCAGGCTGATGGCGTAGGCTGCTTTCAGCGGAGGCAAATTCTTGCCTTCTCGCCAACGATGGGGCGTTTCCTGTGCGCTATACCCCAAATAGTGACACAGCTCAGGCAGAGAAATCTTTCTGGCATTCAAATATTCAAAAATTCGGCTTCCAGTTGCAGCAGCATCAATCTGCGGACATTTTTTGTCTAAAAGCCATGCATGGTCGTTTAGAAGCGCCCGCAGCTGCACCGCAACCTCCAGACTCGTCATGCCCATCTGTTTTGCAATTCCGCACACAGGCGTGCCAGCGGCATAGGCATCTAAAAGGCGCATATCGCGGCACAGTCGTTTTTTTGCAGCATAAACATCTACGGCATTACTTTCCATCTGCTGCGACCTCTGAGAAATCCAGCGCACTGACAGGGAGAACGGTTTTAACGCGCATATATGCGGCTGTTTTAGACATTCCCGATATAGAAGCGGCGTTTCCAAAGCTCAGTCCCTTATCCAGCAGCTCCAGCAGCGTCAACGTCTGGCGCACCTGTTCGATTGCTTTCGGATAGAATGTTTTTGCCCGCTGCGTTTTGGCTTTTGTGCGGCAGGATGTGCATACACCATCATATAGATTGCGACCAGTTTGACCACAAACATTACACGGCTTGGTACAGCTGAGGCGCCGGCATTGGCTGCAAATTCCACCCGGATGCATGGTCATTCTCTTGCCGCAATAAGTGCAGATGGTACCGTTTTTCATGGACATCTTCTAAAGTTCCTCCAATTTCAAAATTGCAAACAAAATACCGTGCAGGATAGACCTGCACGGTGCAACTTTGTCTTGAATGGGAAGCCGGAATAGGGTATACTTAATCCAAGGCGCAGCTTTGCTGCCGTGCGGGTGGGCTATCACCTGCGTGGGTTGCCGGGAGCTCGCACCTCTCGGCAACTGCTGATATTTTCTTTGTGTCAATAGTATAGCGTATAGGTTAACTTATATCAAGCGCTTTGCAATTGGCGTTTTCCACAAAATATAAGTTAACTAATAGTATATTTTGCAGTATTTCGTTCTGGAGGCATCAATTATGGCAACAACAGAGGCGCAGCGGAAAGCGATAAAGAAGTGGCAGGAAAAGACAGACGAAATCCGTTTCCGCGTTCCAAAAGGTGACAAGGAGCGGTTAACGGCCCATGCAGCGCTGCTTGGCGAATCGCTAACTGCATTCTTGAACCGTGCCGCTGCAGAAGCCGTGGAACGGGATAATCAAAAATAAAAATGCCCAGAACCAAGCAACAGCACTTGACTTGGTTCTGGGATGTTTCTTTTAGTTGGAATTTTCAGCGCCGCACGGCACAAGCATTGCCATGGCGCCGTCATCGTTTCGAATACGCTGTGGGATGACTCCGCGATAAACCGAGTCAAGCACTTCGTCTATGTTGCGCTTGAATGTGTCCCTGTAAATTGGTTCATAAGAATGAATATGAGAAAAATCGCCCCTGTAATCTCGGCGTGTCCAGAACATATCTGTGTGTAGAATCCGCTTCACTTCGCCCGGATGCTTCAGCAACCATTCAATCAGCATACAGAGAAACTCTTGAAAATTGATACCCGTACCGAACACATAATCATCCAACTGTTCACGAGTTTCCCTCGATACAACCAAGGACAGCATGGCTATATCATTGCCCTGCAGCGTGCCGTCACGAGCCTCTGGAGTCGAGATGAAGTTGTAGAGGGATGCTGCATCGCCCAAATTCCGGCGCTGCGTTTCGTCGGCGGTCCAAACCGCAAAATTATCCGGCTTGGCAAGCCGCCACAGAATCCAATCATAGGTATCGGGGAAAGCGCGCTTTAACGTGTTTAACAGTTCCCTTGCAAGGTCACTTTCATAATTTGGCTGCTTTTGTAACAGCTCCATCGTTTGAATAAAAGTTTCTTTTGTCATAGCAAAACACCTCCTGAAGATAGCATAGCAGGTCACGCCACAGAAATCATTGAACCTATTCTTCAATCTGGTTACGGTATTTTTTATAATTCTGGCAGGCGAACGCATTCCCCGCACACGCTGCATGAAAACGCAGCAGTTCCCGCCGGTCTGCGCAGACCATTGCCGAACAGCCGCGGTACAAACCATTGTACTGCGTCATGGTTAGCCGACAAAGGAAGCCTCCATGCGTGCTGCAACAAATTGGTGCATAATAGGTTTCGCTATTTTGCCATTGAAACCACGATTGTACCCAAAGCTTCCGACCGCAAACCGGGCAGCTCTGTCGGCGCATTTGTGGGAAATTTAAAACAGCTTGTACAGTGAGAAGATACTTGCTGCGCTTTTTCGTAGGTGGTAAAAACGGTGTAACTGACCAGCGCCAGCAGTTGCGAAATCCGGCTGCGCGCGGCGGCACGACAAGGTCATGGAGCGTTATCCACGATGTTAGCAGCGCCGCATACATAGTGTCGTTCAAAGCATCATGGAACGTAAAACTCGCCGGTATTTTGCAATATGCAACAGCTCTGCAAAGCGCTATCTGTGCATCTGTACCGAGATGCTGCCCAAAACCGCGCTGGAGATTAAAGCTTGCCCGCATGGGCAGAGCTTTCAGATTCCAGAACGATACATTTTGCTGCAAAACACGGAAATCGTCCTCTCCCCAAGCAGCATAGTCCTTCTCATGCCGTGCCCACTCTCTAAATTTTAGAAATGCAACGGGGAAACATACACCGTCTGTGAATGAACGCTGCAACTCCGGCAGCTACGCGGCAGCAGGATGCAATGCTGTGTTTCCCCGAGGCCTGACATAAATATTGAAAGTGTCCAATATAGAGCCGTCAAGCGCTTTTATTCGTACTGCACCGATTTGCAGAATTTCATCAAAGCCAGAGTAATCGCTGCCACAGTTCCACTCCAAGTCAATTATTATCACGCCACTCGCCCCCGTTTATCATAGCAATGGTGCGCTAGAAAAGCATTGAAGAAAAACTTCAATGAGCGGTTTTGGGCATTGTCAGACCGCCAAAAGATAATTTGCGACTGTGACATCATGTCTCCAGTGGCTCAGGTGGAAAATCGAAACTGCCAGCAGTGCTAAACGGTCGTATTGCAGCGGAAGTCCGTGCTTTTGGCAAGTTTGCGATTATTTCCGCGCAAAATGTAGTTCCCGGTGACTTTCATATCGCTCCACCTTTTTGCACGGTAGCCATTGCTTTTACGCGCTTCGTCGTCCTGCTCCCAGACGTGACGGATTTCACTGATGAGTTGCGCTCGATACCCTGTTTCGGTTTCGATTCTATCTAAATAATATCGATACATTTTCTGAGCTCTGAGCGCTCTAAGGTGATGCAGGTCTATCTTGTTTTTCATCTCGTCACGGCTGAATAAATGCTCTTCATCAGCAGGGGCGTCAAAGACGGCTTTTATAGCAGGCAGTTCATCAGGCAAAATGCGTTGTAACTGCCGTTTTCCGCCTTTGCCTTTGCGCACCAGCACGCATGGATGCCCAAAATCATCAAGTACAAGGTCATCTGGAGTCAGATGCAGATATTCATTTCGTCGAATACCGACAATGCTTGCAAAATCGTACAAGCGTGGGGAAACTTCGCGCCCAGCATCTTTTCGTTCGTCCACAGCTTTCGTACCGCGTGAGCGAGTATTATCGGCTACCACTCGAATCGGTTTGTTTATTGTGTCAAGCGGAACGTCCAAAACGCGGCACACACCGGCCAAATAAGTATGTATGGTTGACGCGGACTTACCACTAGCACGCAAATAGTCCGAGTAATCTTGGATATGCTTTTTGCACTCATTCACTGTCTTACATTTATAGCGTTCTTTGCACCATGCACCAAACTCCTGCGTGTGCTTTTTATATTGCTTTACCGTGCTCACTGGCATCGGCTTTTTGCTTTTCTGGTCAGAAGGTTCCACTCGCAACTGCGAAATCTGATATTTTAAGCTTCCAAGCTGTTTCCGCTTTGGATGCTTGACTTTGTGTTTTTTGCTCATAAAAATCCACCTTTTCAATAAAACTCGACATAAAAGTATGCCCCAGCGCTGGCGCGCGTGTTAATTACAACATCAGTCTTTTTAGGCTGGCGAACAGCCATTGGTGTCTGCTAACCGAGTTGGAACACCTGTTTCGGTGATTCCAAACTGCCAGTAAAAATCCTATTCGCTGGTTATTTTCCATACGCTGTATGTCAAATAACCAGCTCAAGGGCACTCTTTGAAAAAAGAGTTATTTCGAAGATAAGAGTCACTGGCAAGGCTCATATCTTCAGCGAGAGTTCATTGCAGTAAAGGAATTCCTATGTGCCCGCTTACTGCAATGCGGAAACATTCCGGAATGGTTTTCGTGATAACTTGTCAGACTACATCATTTTCCGCAGACGTAGCACAGGCGGGGACTTTTCGGTGCCTCAATACATACACTCATTCGGAGCGGCAATGGTTTTAACGTCCACCAGAGCGGGACGGCAGGCCGTGTCGCATTTCACAGGCAACTGCAATCAGGAGCTAAATTCGGACAATTATCACACTTTACAGGTCTTGAATTTTGAAAAGGTAGCTATTTTAATATAAAGATGCAATCTATATGAAAAGAGCGTGGAGAAAATATATATCTCCACGCCCTTGAATTGTTATCTCGTTAAAAAAAAGAGCAACTCTCCCATCGCGGGAAAGCTGCACAGGAATTAGTTTTCAGATAAAGAATATAGCAAAGCCTAGCTTTGCGGGAAGAAACGAGTCTTTGCGGTGAAATGGTCACATCAGCAAAGAGAAAACAGAAACTTACTATCTATATTTTATCTGGCGCTGCAAAGCGTGTCAAGTTCCTGCGTTTTCTATTTCCGCAATTCGGTTGCAAATACCGAAGTGGGTACAAAAGTGGGTGCGGCAGGTAAGCAAAAAGCCTTGAAATCGTGTGATTTCAAGGCTTTTTACTGGTGGGGGAAGGTGGATTCGAACCACCGAAGTCATTGACAGCAGATTTACAGTCTGTCCCCTTTGGCCACTCGGGAATTCCCCCATATTCACTTTGCTGTACTCATTTTGAAACCCAGCGAAGCGGTTTCAAAATGAAGAGGAGAAAGGCAATTGCGGATATGGAGCTTTTCGCTTCTGCGGAAAGTGGAATGGAGCAAGCGTCTTTCGACGGTGGAGCTGGTAGACGGATTCGAACCCCCGACCTGCTGATTACAAATCAGCTGCTCTACCGGCTGAGCTATACCAGCAACTCAAACAGCAAGACTGATTATAGACGAAGAGCGCCAAAAAGTCAAGAACTTTTTGAAAAAACGCGGAATATTTTTTCGGGCGGGGCGGCGCGCCGTATTTGCACTTCCGGCAGTTTGTGCTATACTGATAAAAAAGGAGGGATCCGCTATGAAGATCACATTTGTCGGCGCGGCGCACGAGGTCACCGGCAGCTGCACGCTGCTGGAACTGGGCGGCGAGAGCTACCTGATCGACCGCGGCATGGAGCAGGGTGTGGACGTCTATGAGAACATTCCCCTGCCCGTGGCTGCGAAGGACGTCGCCGCCGTCTTTCTGACGCACGCGCACATCGACCACGCGGGGCTGCTGCCGCAGCTGTACAAGGATGGCTTCCGGGGCAGGATCTACGCCACGCCCGCGACCTGCGCGCTGGCGGACGTCATGCTGCGCGACTCGGCCAACATCCAGGAATCTGAAGCCGCCTGGAAAACGCGCAAGGCCGAGCGCGCGGGCGAGCCGCCGGTCGTGCCGCTGTACACGGTGGACGATGCGAAGGGCGCGGCCTCGCTTTTCCGCCCCTGCCGGTACGGCCAGATCGTGCCGATCGCGGAGGGGATGCGTGTCCGGTTCTCCGACATCGGGCATCTGCTGGGCTCGGCCTGCATCGAGTTCTGGCTGCAGGAGGGCGGCATAGAGAAGAAGATCGTCTTCTCCGGCGACGTGGGCAACATCGACCAGCCGATCCTGAACGACCCGCAGCCGGTCGCGGAGACGGACTATCTCGTAGTGGAATCCACCTACGGCAACCGCCTGCACGACAAGCCCAAGGACGTGCGCGCCGAGCTGACCGACGTGCTGCAGCGGGCCTTTGACCGCGGCGGCAGCGTCATCATCCCGGCCTTCGCCGTGGGGCGGACGCAGGAGCTTCTGTACCTGCTGCGCGAGATCAAGCAGAAGAAGCTCGTGCACGGCCACGACGGCTTCCCCGTCTACCTCGACAGCCCGCTGGCCGAGGAGGCCACGAGCGTCTTTCTGCAGTGCGATACCGACTGCTTTGACCCGGAGACGCAGGAGGTCCTGAAAAGCGGCCAGAACCCCATCTGGTGCCCGGGGCTGCAGCTTGCGCTCACAGCGGAGGATTCCAAGGCCATCAACAGCGATCCCCGGCCCAAGGTCATCCTGTCCGCCAGCGGCATGTGCGACGCGGGCCGCATCCGGCACCATCTGAAGCACAATCTGTGGATGGCGGAGAACATCATCCTCATCGCGGGCTACCAGTCGAAGGGGACGCTCGGCCGGGCGCTGCTCGACGGGGTGAAGGAGGTCCGGCTGTTCGGCGAGGATATCGCCGTGAACGCCGAGATCGCCGTGCTGCACGGCACGAGCGGCCACGCCGACCAGAAGGGGCTGCTGAACTGGGTCGAGGCGTTCGAGCGCAAGCCCGAGGTCGTCTTCATCAACCACGGCGACACCGAGGCCTGCGAGGCCTTCCAGGCGCTGCTGCAGCAGAAGGGGTATGTTGCCATCGCGCCGTTCTCGGGCGCGCAGTTCGATCTGGCGGCCGGGAAGCTCACCGCCTTCCCTGCCGGCCGGCCCATCGCCAAAAAGGGCGCAGCGCGCAAGAAGAGCGTCTTTGACGCGCTCATCGCCGCGGCACAGCGGCTGCTGCTCGTCGCGCAGGGGTGCAAGGAGCGGCCGAACCGGGATCTTACCCGCTTCACCGCACAGATCCAGGCACTCATCGACCGTTGGGAAAAATAATCGCAAAACGCCCGGTATGCCTTGCATACCGGGCGTTTTCTGCGTTTTTTACAGCTTTTCCAGCGCTGCGGCGGGGACGCGGACGTCCTCCGCGGTCAGATCGCTGCGGAAGGTGAACTGGGCCGCAAGGGAGGCCTGGGTATCCACGGCCGCGACCTGCACGCTGCCGCCGAGCTCCACGCGCAGGGCCGTGACCTTGCCGTCCTGCACGTCGAGGCTGATCGTGCCGGGCTGATACTCCACGTTCAGCTTCTCCGCGTCCGGTGCGATGGCACAGGCGGCCTGACGCGTCCGGTCGGCGCTGAGGGTGAGCGTGTAGGTATAGCCGTTTTCCGTCTGCGTGCTCGTCACGCCGCCCTCGAGGCAGGCGCGGTAGGCAATGTCGAGCAGATCGGCGCACTTGGTGAGCGCCTGTTCGCTGGCCGAGGCCGTCTTGCCGTCCTTCGTCAGGACCTTCTCCCCTGTGAACCAGAGCTCCACGCTGCCTGCGCGGATGCCGCTGACGCTGCGGCCATTCCCGGTGGTGCGGAAGTAGTCGAGCGAGGTATTGAAGATCACCGGGCCGCAGTTGGCGGTGAGGCCGACGCGGGCGGCCAGCGGGTCGCGCTTGCCGAGCTCCGACACGGCGGAGATCACGCGCAGCAGGTCCTCGGTCAGCTCGAGCTTGCCCTGATAGCCGCCGCCCGCCATGGCGTCTGTGACGGCCTGGGGGACGCTGTGCGGGGTCTGGACGCCGGACTGGATCGCGAGCTCCGCCCAGACGTTCATCGGCTGGGTCACGCCGCCCGCGTCCTGCGCCTCGCAGTTGCCGGAGGCTTCGATCGAGCGGATCTCGCCGTCCTGCACGTGCATGCAGAGGTCGATGCTGTCGACCGCCGAGAGCGAGTCCGCGATCGTCGGCGTCAGCAGCGAGAGCGCCTGCGCGGCGTCCTGGCCGTAGGCGGTCACGGAATAGACCTCCTCACCGCTTTCGCGGGCGTAGGTCACGTCCGTGGCGTTATAGAGCTCGAGCAGATGCTCGCCGAGCGTGGAATAATCCGGGAACAGGCCGCTCGTGCGGTAGGCGCTGCCGTTTTCCAGATAGATCGAACCGTCGTAATAATACAGCCGCACGCCGTTTTCCTCGATGCAGAGGATCGTCTTGCCGTCCGCCTGGGTGCGGAACAGATGCGCGTCGGTCTGCAGCGTCTCGTCGCCGAGGTCCATCTGCACGGAGGCGTCCATATCCAGCTCCTTGCGGGCCGAGAGATTTTTGAGCAGCAGCAGCGCGTCGACGCTGCTCTTGAGGTTTGCCCGGTAGATCAGTACGCCGGCCGTCAGCGCGGCAGCGAGCACCAGCAGCACGATCAGCCAGACGCGGCGCCTGCTTTTCCGCTTCTTTGCCTGTTCGGGCGTGAGCGGCGCAGGCTGCGCGTCGGGGTCGGGTACGCCGATGGCGGCGTCATTCGCGTTCTGCTCGTCCTGCATGGCTTTGCGCAGGGCCTGCATCTGGCGGCGGCGGGTCTTGCCGAGCTTATGGATCAGGTGGATGATGAGCAGCACCAGCAGCGCCGTGAGCCCGGCCAGCACGATCCACACCCACCAGACGGGGAAGGTGGAAAGCGCCGCCATCTGCACGGTCTGGCCGGAGGCCTCGAAGCTCAGATAGCTGCCGATCTTGGTCGTTTTCGCCTTCTGCCAGACGCCGGAGGCGTTCATGAGGTAGATATCCGGTGTGCCCTTCTGCCCGTCGGGGACGCGGAAGCGGATGGTGTGCGTGTCGTCCTCATCCTCCGGCAGCCGCAGCTGCCACTGCTCGATGACGGACTTCGCCACATGCACCGCGGGCGCGTGGCCGTCCGAGATGTTCTGGAAATACTTCCGGATGGCCTCCGGGACGCTGGCGGAGATCTCACCGAAGGCGGTGGGGGTGATGGCCTGCGGCTGCGCCTGCAGCCGGTCGGTATCGGAGAAGGCGCCCTCGGCCAGGAAGACCGGGCGGCCGTCGTCCCGCTGCGCGTCGCTCGGCAGGGCGTCGACGCAGGTATGGTATTCCGCCGTGACGGTGGTGTCAAAGGTGATGGAGTTGAGCGTGGGGTGATCCCACACGCCGTACTGGCCGTCCACGGCCGGGATGTCGGGGTACGCGCTCTCGTCCAGCGACTCGCCGTAGTTCACTTCCACCGTCTTGAGGACATTTCCGTCCGCGACGAACTGCACGGTGAACGTCCGGAAGGCGTCGGGGAGGGTCTCGTCTTCCATGAGCGTCCGGTAGGCGATGGGCTCTGCCGCACCGGCGACGCTCCTGCCGTTCAGGCCCGCGAGCGCGTCGGAGACGAAGCGGTTCTGCGCGAACGCGCCCGCGTCGCTGCCCGCGATCGCACCGGCGTACTGCTCGTACGCGCCGATGCGGACGAGCGCGGTGCAGCCCGAGACGGTGCTGCCGCCGCCCGTGACGCTGTCCGTCACGCCGCTGCCGACGATGCCGCCGAGGTATCGACCGCCCGAAAGCTCGCATTTTGCATAGCAATTCTCAATGGCTGCGCTGCAGATGCCCGCCACGCCGCCGACATAGTCGCCGCTCTGGCTCTCCACGCTGCCGTAGGCCTCGCAGCCCTCTGCAAGGCCGAGGTCCATCCGGCCGCAGATGGCGGCCGCGCAGTCCTTCTTGGCCGTGACGGCACCGGTCGAGACGCAGCTTTGCAGCAGCGCGCGCAGCTCGTACTGCTTGCGCTCCGAAGAGGACAGGCTCTGGCTCACGTCGCTTTCCGGGTCGACGCTGTATTCCAGGCCCATCGCGCCCGCGATGCCGCCGACGTTGCGGTCGGCCTGCACCGTGCCGGTATTCTCGCACGCGCGCACCGCACCGAGGGTGATGCTGTCCGGGTCGGTCTGCGAGCTGTCGGTGACGAGGTCGCGGTTTTCCAGCTCGTCCATGGCGGCAAAGACGGTGTCGTTGATCTCACCGAGCTTATCGCTGATGGCCTGCACGTCGTTCTGCAGGGTCGTGGAGAGATTCGCCGCCTGCGAGCCGATGGCGCGCATCTGCGCGCCCATGCCGCTCAGGGCGGAGGCCAGCTCCGGCATGGAGGCGTCGGCGTTCATCTGCAGCGAGGCGCTGAGCGCGCCGCTGCCGTCCGTGCCGCCGGAGAGAGAAAGATCCGAAGGGTCGACAAAGCCGCCCACGCCCGCGCCGATCCCGGCGGACGTGCTGCTGCCGATCTCCAGCGGGTGCGTGTCGATGGTGAGGTCCGCGTCCTTCCCGGCGCCGATGGCGGCCCCGATACCAGCGGAGGCGTCGCCCACGGTGAGGTCGGCCCCGCCGGTCACGCTGCCGCCTGCCAGTGCACCGGCGTCGATCGTTGCGGTGGCACGGAGGTTATTGGCCGCGTTGGCCGCGCCGTCGAGATACGTGCCCATCCCGGCCAGCTGCGAGCCGAGGCTGCTGGCTGCGCCTCCTGCGTCGGCGGTGGCCCGGTCGGTCAGGGTCTTGAGGTCCTGCAGCTGGGTCTGCAGCTGGTCCTTCGTGCTTTCGGACACGGTCACGGCCACGTACGGCTCGACCTGGCCGGCGATGCCGCCGACGTCCTTGCGGCCGAGGATGGCGCCCTCATTCGTGTTGCTGCGCAGATACCCGCTCGTCGAGCCCGCGATACCGCCGATGTTGTAGCCGACGTGCTCATAGCCGACCGTGCCGGTATTTTTGCAGCCCGCGATCAGGCCGGTGTTGGTCCCGGCGATGCCGCCGGTCTCGGTCGTGGTGAGGAAGGTCTGCGAGGTGGTGAGGTTGGCAAGATCGAGCGTCGTGTCGATCTGGATGTCGCTGAGGCTCAGCGACGCGTCGACGTTGTTGGTGTTGATGCTGCCGGTATTCGTGCAGTGGCGGATGATGCCCTCGTTGAGACCCGCGATGCCGCCCGTGGCGTTCGTTGCCTGCACCTTGCCGTCAAATGTGCTGCTGATGATCTGCCCGGAGACGCGGTTGACGCCCGCGATGCCGCCGATCTGCGCGCTGCCCTGCACCATGCCGGTGAAGCTGCAGCAGACGATGCGGCCGTAGTTTTCGCCCGCGATGCCGCCGGCGACGATCTTGTCGCCCGCCGCGGCCACGGAACCGGCCACGTTCAGATCCTCCACGCTGCCGCCGGACAGGATGACGGCAAACAGGCCCGCGGGGCTGTAGCTGCCGGTGAGGTTCAGGTCGGAGATGGTATGGCCGCCGCCGTCAAACGTGCCGCCGAAGGCGGCCACGGGCGTGTAGTCCATCCCTGCCAGAGAGATATCCGCCCGCAGGATGACCGTTTTTCCGGCCGACCAGGTGTCGAGCGCACAGCTTTTCGCAAAGCTCACAAAATCGCTGGCGGAATCGATGTAGATGGTATCCGGGCCGTCCGCCGCCGAGGCCGTCAGGCCGAGCGGCGCGAGCAGCGTCAGCGCCAGGAGCGCCGCGAGCAGCCGCAGCGCGGCTTTCTGCTTATTTTTCATGTGCTTCGGCCTCCTTTTCCTGCGGCTGTTCGTCCTGCGGGGCGGCTTCTTCGCCGGGTTCCGGCTCCGGCTCCGCCTCGAGTTCCGGCGAAGGCGCCGGGTCGGTGTCCTCGCCGGGGTCCGGCTCTGTCTGGCCGGAGAGCAGGCTGATGTTCACGTCGCCGTCGACATACGCGTGGACGATGCCGTGGATCTGGCCGCGGATCTCGCCGCGGACCATGCCGTCGATGCGCATGCGGCCGGAGGACTGGTGCTGCGAGACCGGCGTGGGCACGTCGAAGGAGGTCTTGTCGATGACCTTCTCACCAAGAAGCAGGATCTGCGGCAGGATGAACATGACGATGATGATCGTGATGATGGTGCCGCGCCCGAGGCTGTCGCCGATACCGGCGATGGCGGCGTTGGAGGTCATCTGGCCGATGAGGATGCCGGCGATGACCATCATGAGGCCCGAGGTGATGATCGTCGGGAAGGCGAGGTTCATGGTCTCGATGATGGCGTCCTTTTTGGGCATTTTGTCCTTGAACTCCATGAAGCGGCTGGTCGTGACGATGGCGTAGTCGATGTTCGCGCCCATCTGGATGGACGAGACGACCAGATAGCTGAGGAAGAACAGGGGGCTGTTCGTGATGGTGGGGATGCCGTAGTTGATCCAGATACTGCCCTGGATGACCAGGATCAGCAGCACCGGGATCCCGGCCGATTTGAACGTGAACAGCAGAACGACCAGCACGATCAGGATAGACAAGACCGACACGACGACATTGTCGCGCGAGAACGAAGCCTTGAAGTCCTGCTCAGACGAGGAATCGCCCACGACGTACACGTCGCCGTCCGGATAATAGCTGCGCGCGACGGCGCGGATCTGGTCAAGGAAGTTGTAGGTCTCATCGCCGCCCACAGGGAGGTTCAGATAGACGAGCATGCGGCTGTAGTCATCGGACTGCAGCTGCTTTTTCGCGTTCGTGATCTGCGAATAGGCGTCCTCGAGCGTCTGGGTCATATCGGCGTCGAGCGAGACGTAGCCGTCCTGCATCTCGCCGTAGAGGAAGGTGAACATATCGATGAGCGGCACGGAATACTTGGGCAGACCGCCGATGATCTTGCCGTAGTTGCCGCCGTCGGCCGCATAGGCCGCGTATAATAGCTCCGCGACCTCATAGTCGAGGTCCGTCAGCTCGGAAAACTGCCGCGGCGTGAGCGCGTCGGTCAGCATATAGCCGCCCATGGCCTCCACGTTGGAAAGGCCGAGGGTGGAGTCGACCTCGTCATAGGTCCCAAGCTCGTCCAGGAGCTTCTTTTCCGACGCGTAGTCCCCCGCCGGGACTACGACGGCGACCATATTGCTCGAGCCGAACGTGGTATCGATCATATTGTCCGCGATCTGCTGCGCGGACTGCTTGGTGGTCTTCAGATAGCTGAAGCCGTAGACGTACGGGCAGTTGTTGGCGAAGAGCATGGCCACGATGATGACCGCGAGGAAGATGGGCGGGATGATCTTCTTCGTCGCGTAGGCGAAGCGGCCGACGAAGGGGATCTTCGGGACGAAGTTCTTGTGGCGCGTGGCGTCGATCTTCTTGCCGAAGAGCATGAGAAGGCCGGGCATGAGGAAGAACACGGCAAAGAGCGAGAAGAAGATGGATTTAATCAGGCAGATGCCGAGGTCAAAGCCCAGGCGGAACTCCATAAAGAGCATGGCCACCAGACCGCCGATCGTCGTGAGGCTGCTGCCGCAGATCTCCGGCACGGCCTTGCTGAGCGCGACGATGACCGCCTCGCGGATGGGAAGCTTTTCATGCTCCTCCTTATAGCGGTTGCAGAGGATGATGGCGTAGTCGACCGACAGCGCCAGCTGCAGCACGATCGTGACGGAGTTGGACACGAACGAGATCGTCCCGAGCAAAAAGTTTGAGCCCATGTTCAGGACTGCCGCCGCGATGAACGTCAGCAGCAAGACCGGCACCTCGGCATACGTCTGCGACGTCAAAACCAACACCGACACGACGACGATCGCCACGATGATGACGATGACGCCGATCTCCTGCGCGAGCGTCTTGGACGCGGTATCGCCGAAGGTCGCGGAGACGTACATGTCGTAGCCGCTGAGGGAAGATTCGATGTCGTTCATGACGGTCTCGCAGCGGTCGTCGTCCTCGGAATAGTCGAAGGTGATGTCGTAGAGGGCGGAGACGTTGGTGTAGTGATCCCTGGTGTCGTCAAAGCTCACGCTTTGCACGCCGCCGATATCCGCGATCTGCTCCGAGACGGCCTGCGCCTCGTCATACGAGACGTTCACCAGCATGAGCTTGGCCGTGCCGAAGGTGGTGAACTCGTCCTCCATCAGGTGCAGGCCCTTGTACGTCTCAGACTCCTTCGGCAGGTAGGCGGACAGCTGGTTTTCTACCTGCACCCAGCTGCGGGAGAAGACCGAGAAGACCAGCCCGATCACAACGATCAGAAAAATCAGATTCCGTTTGTCGACGATGAAGCTGGCGAACTTGTACATAAAGCCCTCTTCCTTGTTTTTCGGTTCCTGACTCATAATTCACGCTCCTGTGCTGTTTTTACCTCTTAAAATTTTTCATTCCAGTTTAGCACACAACGCGCCGAAATGACAATATGCAAGCCGCACAAAATGCGTAAAAAATCCCCGCCCGGCGGACAAGCCGCCGGGCGGAGATTCTGATCATTCTTACGCCTCCAGGCGCGCGCGGATGGCGTGCAGGAAGTCTTCGCTGGTGACGGCCTTGGGCGCGGGGCCCTCGACGAGACCGGCAAGGTCCTTCGTCATGACGCCTGCGCGGATGGTGTCGAGGCTCGCGGCCTCGAGCTTATCGGCAAACGCCGCAAGGTCGGCAAGACCGTCGAGCTGGCCGCGTTTGCGCAGCGCGCCGGTCCAGGCGAAGATGGTCGCCATGGGGTTGGTCGAGGTCTTTTCGCCCTGCAGATACCTATAATAATGGCGCGTGACCGTGCCGTGCGCGGCCTCATACTCCGTCGTGCCGTCCGGCGCGACGAGCACGGAGGTCATCATGGCGAGCGAGCCGAAGGCCGTGGAGACCATGTCGCTCATCACGTCGCCGTCATAGTTCTTGCAGGCCCAGATAAAGCCGCCGCGGCTGCGGATGACGCGGGCGACCGCATCGTCGATCAGGGTATAGAAATACATCAGTCCCAGCGCCTCAAACTGCGCTTTGTAGGTCTGCTCGTATTCCTCCTCAAAAATGCGCTTGAACGCGCCGTCGTAGACCTTGGCGATGGTGTCCTTGGTGGAGAACCAGAGGTCCTGCTTCGTGTCGATGGCATACTGGAAGCAGGCCTTGGCGAACGAGCGGATGCTCGATTCCTTGTTGTGCTCACCCTGGAAGACGGCCGGGCCGTCGACCTTCTGGACGAGAACGGTCTGCTCCTTGCCGGACACGCCGCGGAAGGTCATGGTGCACTCGCCGGGCTCGTCGGTGGCAAAGCTCACGGATTTATACACGTCGCCGTAGGCGTGGCGGGCGATGGTGATGGGCTTTTCCCAGTTGCGCACGACAGGCTTGATGGAATCGAGCAGGATCGGCGCGCGAAAGACCGTGCCGTCCAGGATGGAGCGGATGGTGCCGTTCGGGCTTTTCCACATCTCAGTCAGCTGCGGGTACTCGGCCATCCGCTGGGCATTCGGCGTGATCGTCGCGCATTTGACGGCCACGCCGTATTTTCGCGTGGCCAGCGCCGCGTCGACGGTGACCTGATCCTTCGTCTCGTTGCGGTGCAGCAGGCCAAGGTCATAATACTCGGTCTTCAGCTCGACGAACGGGCAGATCAGCTCGTCCTTGATCATCTTCCAGAGGACTCTGGTCATTTCGTCGCCGTCCATCTCGACGAGCGGCGTTTTCATTTGGATCTTTTCCATGCGATTCTCCTTATCCGCGCTTGGCGTAGTAGTTCATCAGACAGCCGTCGAGCAGGATCTCCCGCTCGTCATCGGTCAGGCCCCGGACGTGCAGCACGAGGGGCGTTTTGCTCCCGTCGGCGCGCAGGACCATGGCCGGGAAATCCTCACTCCCCTGCCCGACCAGCTTCCGCACGTCCGGCACGAAGACACAGTCGCCCGGCTGATGATCAAACGGCGTATCCGCATCCAGCGTGAACGGCAGCATGCCCCAGTTGATGCAGTTGCTGCGGTAGCGCTTGGTGGCAAATTCGTAGCAGATATTCGCAAAGCCGCCCAGCACCTTCTGGCACGAGGCCGCCTGCTCTCTGGCAGAGCCGTCGCCGGGCTTGTTGGCGAACACGCAGGAGCCGAACTGGGTGGTCTTCATCAGCGCGTCGGCGTCGCCAAAGTGCGCCAGCACGGCGCGCAGCGCCTCGGGAGAAGAATCAGCTCTGCGTTCGGCTTCGAGCGCGGCGATCTTCTTTGCGCGCGGCACATAGTCCGGCACGCGGCGCGAGAGCGTGAACTCCGCCAGCCGCAGGGGGTTCGAGCGGTAGGACGAGGTCTCGCCGGACGGGATGAGCTCATCCGTCGTGGTCACGGGGTCGTGGATGACGGCGGCCAGCTCCAGCAGGAGGTTTTCGCCGAGCTCGTACATCTTCGGCCAGTCGGTGATATTCGGGCCCATGATGAGCTTCGTCTCGGGCTGCGGATGGCCGAAGCCGTTGTAGACGCGGCGGGCGTAGACGGTCTTGTCAAAGACATACGGGTGGCGCTCCGGCTCATAGTCCAGCGCGTCGGCCGGGGTGATGCGGCCGCCGTTCTTCGCCGTCGCGGCGATGGAGCGCGCGTCCATCAGGCACACGCCCGCGAACTGCCCCTCGCCGGGCTTCGAGCCCTCGCGGTTCGGGAAGTTGCGCGTCGTATGGCGAAGGGACAGACCGTTGTTGGCGGGCACATCCCCCGCGCCGAAGCACGGACCGCAGAAGCTCGGCTTGATGATCGCGCCGGTCTCCAGCAGCTGGGCCGTCACGCCCATGCGCGTCAGTGCAAGGCTCACGGGGACGGACGTGGGATAGACGTTCATGGAAAAATAGCTATCGCCGATCGAGCCGCCGCGCAGGATCTGCGCAGCCTCGTCGATATTGTCAAACATGCCGCCCGCGCAGCCCGCGATGATGCCCTGGTCGGCCCAGACCGCGCCGTCGTGGATCTTACCCAGCAGGTGCACGTCGGCCTTCGGCCAGCGCTTTTTCGCCTCGGCCTCGACCCCGGCGAGCAGGTCTTCTGCGTTTGCGAGGAACTCCCGGATGGGGTAGGCATTCGACGGGTGGAACGGCAGGGCGATCATCGGCTCGACGGCGGACAGGTCGATCTCGACCATGCGGTCATAATACGCGCCGTCGCCGGGGGCGAGCTCCTGATACGACTCCGGGCGGCCGTGGATCTCAAAGAATCTCTTCGTCTCCTCATCGGTCTGCCAGATGGAGGACAGGCAGGTGGTCTCGGTCGTCATGACGTCGATGCCGTTGCGGAAGTCGATGGGCAGGCTGGCAATACCGGGACCGGCGAATTCCAGCACGCGGTTTTTGACGAAGCCGGAGGCGAACGTCGCCTGCACCAGCGCGAGCGCCACATCATGCGGGCCGACGCCGCGGCGGGGCTTGCCCGTCAGATAGACCAGCACGACCTCGGGCAGGTCCGCGTCCCACGTGTGCCGGAGGAGCTGCTTGGCAAGCTCCGGCCCGCCCTCGCCCACGGCCATGGTGCCGAGCGCGCCGTAGCGCGTATGCGAATCCGAGCCCAGGATCATCGCGCCGCAGGCCGCCATCTGCTCGCGCGCGTAGGAATGGATGACGCTCTGGTTGGCGGGCACGTAGATGCCGCCGTATTTCTTGGCCGCGGACAGGCCGAAGACGTGATCGTCCTCGTTGATCGTGCCGCCGACGGCGCAGAGGCTGTTATGGCAGTTGGTCAGCGCGTAGGGGATGGGAAATTCCCGCATGCCGCTGGCCCGGGCCTGCTGGATGATGCCGACGTAGGTGATGTCGTGCGAGAGCATGGCGTCAAAGCGGATCCGGAGCTTTTTCTCGTCGCCGGACTGGTTGTGCGCCTGCAGGATGCGGTAGGCCATCGTCAGCCGCCGCCCGTCCTCCGGGCGGATGGAAGCGCTGCTCTGCGGCACGCCGCCGCAGAGGAAAACGCCGTGGTTCGTCAGTTTCATGGTTTGTCCTTCCTTCCGGTCGGTTTTTCTTTTGTTACACTTTATCACAGAAACGCGTTTTTGAAAAGTGTTCCTGCAAAAATTCATAAATTCTGCTTTTTTCACAATTCATCCAGCGATCTGCGGCCATTTTTGCAGGATTTCGCATCGCTTCCGTCATTTCCTGTACGCCGTTCTTGCATTTTGCCGCCGCTTCCGGTATGATGGTCAAAAAAGCGGAAGGAGGGATCGGATGGCGCAGTATTACATGCTCAACAAGCCCCGCGGGCTTCTGACCGCCCGGCGGGACGCGCGGCGCGAGACCGTCATGCGCTGCTTCCCGGAGGCGCTGCAGCAGACGCTGCATCCGGTCGGCCGGCTCGACAAGGACACGGAGGGGCTGCTGCTGTTTACGGACGACGGGATGCTCGACGTGCGGCTGCTGCGTCCGGAGCGGCACGTGGAAAAGGAATACGAATACCGCGCCTTCGGCCATCTGGACGAGGCTGCCCTGCGGCAGCTCGAGACAGGCGTCGTGCTCGCGGAGGGCCAGCCGCTCTCGCGCCCGGCACGGGCCGCGCTGCTCGCGCACACCACCATCGGGGAGAGCGAAGCGTACCTGCCGGAGCGGTTCCGGGAGAAATATCTGAAAAATCCCGACCGTCCGGTCACGGTCGGGAAACTCTGGATCACGGAGGGGCGCAAGCATCAGGTCAAGCTGATGGTCAAGGCCGTGGGCGCGCACGTGTTCTATCTCAAGCGCTGGGCCATCGGCCCTGTCCGGCTCGACGCCGCCCTTGCCCCCGGCGCTTTCCGCCCCCTGACCCCCGAAGAGTTGCACGCGCTCGTTCTGTAGGCTGCCAATATCCAAAGAACGCCCCGGGCGGCAATGCCGCCC
>ERZ780167.894-NODE-894-length-28606-cov-3.848587_pt1 | contig 28606 bp, 26 predicted proteins | sample MGYA00510982_ERZ780167 | MGnify/ENA primary metagenome ERZ780167 (study PRJEB29588, sample SAMEA2146107) | human gut metagenome | biome: human gut; feature: human-associated habitat; material: faeces | place: Denmark | collected 2008/2010 ... | reverse complement strand
TTTTTTCTTTCGTATATTTTATAAAAATGTTAAGGTATGCAGTATCTGGATTTACTCTTACATTTTGTTCTTTTCTGATTTTTTCGGGAAATACATTGACTTCCTTCCAAAATTTCTCCCCATCGACCTTAAACTTTTTAAAAATAGGCTCCTGCATATATTCAGGAATTAAGGTCCTGTCAAAATCCCACACAATTGCTATTCGGTTTGACATATTTTCCTCCAAATCATTTTAATTATATTTTTGCACTCGGCAGCCGAAAAAATGCTGCGATATCCGAAATTATTTATCTTCTCTCAAACTCTTATAAATCTCGCTGACAAAAATACCGAGAACCTCTTTCTTCATTTCGTCGTTAGAAAGAAGCAACGAGAAGAAGTCCTGATTTTGCGAAAGCCCTTCGATCAGCGCGTCGTCGATACCGTCGAAATACGAAAACGCAAAGTCGCTTTCCGTGTTTGCTTTCGCACTCTCACGCAGTTTTTCGGACTTCATCATCAAGTCTTTGATTTGAAGCATTGCCTTGATTACGACGTCGTTATCGTAAGTTTTGCCCGTCTTGCTGTTGATTTCGTCGATAATCTCTGAAAGACGTTTTACTTTGTCCTCGTTCAGATTAAAGTCGTCCGCCGTCGGCAGTTTTACGATCGGATCGGGCGTAACTTTTGTCGTTTTATGCTCTTCGCCTTTCTTCTGAATAAAATTGTCTGCCTTTATCTTACCTGACAAATCGAAACCGCCGCCCGGCTGAGAGATATTAACGAACGAAACGAAGTAAGTCAGAAACAGATACTTTTTATGCAGTTCCACGTCCTCGAAACACGATACCTGTATCAGAAACTCGTAAAAACGGATAAAATGCCGCACGACCGCCATAATCTCGATTTGTTTCATCAATTCGTATTCTTTCAGTTTCTTCTCTGCGCGTTGCAGATAGAAACGCAACTGATTTTTGTCCTTTGATTCGATAATCTTTTTGTAGATAATCTCTGCCGCCATATTCACGTCGTAAGGATCTAAAATCATATATCCGTCGAGTTTCGCTTCCAAGTCGTATACCGCCGTCGGCGTAACCGAATTTGCAAGCAACGTCGTGGTATAATACGGCGCGAACGCCTTGACAATATCGTCGTATGTATTCACGAAATCGAGAATAAACGTCTTTTTCTCAAACGGCGGACAGATACGGTTCAGGCGCGACAACGTCTGCACCGCGTTCACACCGCGCAACTTCTTCAAAACGTACATTGCGCACAGTTTCGGTTGGTCGAAGCCCGTCTGATACTTGTTTGCCACAAGCAAAACGTTGTAATCGTCCGAATCAAACTTCTTCGGCAGTTTATCTTCCGAAAATCCGTTCAGAAGCGTTTCCGTGTATTCCGTTTCGTCATCGGGCAGTTTCACTTTGCCCGAAAACGCCACAAGCGCGTGAATGCCCGCGTAGCCTTTCTTGGTAACGTAATCTTCAAACGCCTGACGGTACTTAACCGCACTTGCGCGGGAAGCCGTTACCACCATCGCCTTTGCCATTCCGCCGAGTTCAGACAAAACCGTCGTGCGGAAATGTTCGACAATCACTTCCACCCTTTGCGCGATATTCGTTTCGTGCAGTTCCACAAACCGCGCGATTTGCTTTTTGGCTTCCGCCGTCTTGTACTTCGGATCTTCCGAAATCTCTTTGTTCAGCCGATAATACGTATTGTATTCGGTAAAGTTGGCAAGCACGTCTAAAATAAAACCTTCTTCTATCGCCTGTTTCATCGAATACAAGTGGAAGGCTTCTTTCTGCCCTTTCGCGTTCAACCTGCCGAATAAGTCGAGAGTCGTCGCTTTCGGCGTGGCGGTAAAGGCAAACATAGAAACGTTCTTTTGCTTGCCGTTACGACGGATTTCGTCCGCAATCATATCCTGCGTATCGATAACGCCCTCTTCAAAATCCACTTCGCCCGCGCCGAGCGTCATCGTGATTGCCGCCATATCCTTGCCGGCTGTGGAAGAATGCGCTTCGTCGATAATCACGGCAAAGGTCTTGTTTTTCAGGTTCTTTACCGTGTCCACGATGTACGGGAATTTCTGTATCGTCGTGCCGATAATCTTGATATTGCTTTGAAGCGCGAGAGCAAGGTCTGCCGACGAACATTTGTCGTCCATAACCTTGATAAGCCCTGTCTTATGTTCGATACCGCGCACTGCGTCCTGCAACTGCCTGTCCACCACCACGCGGTCGGTGCAAATAATGATATTATCAAACACTATTTTATTATCTTCGTCGTGAAGCGAAGAAAGCCTGTGCGCAAGCCACGCAATGGAATTCGTCTTACCCGAACCCGCGCTGTGCTGTATCAGATAGTTTTGCGAAGTGCGATTGACTTCCACGTCCGCTATCGTTTTGCGGATAACGTCAAGTTGATGATAGCGTGGGAAAACTACCTTTTCTTTTACCGTGGTTTTGCCCGTTACTTCGTCCGTTTCTTCCTTGCGCTCGATAAAGATAAACTCCGAGATAAGGTCTAACACCGTATCTTTTTTGAGTATATCTTCCCACATATAATAGACGGAATATTTGTCGGGATAAACGGGATTGCCCTTGCCCGCGTCAATTCCCGTGCCGCTACCCATATTGAACGGCAAAAAGAACGTGCCGTCGTTTGCAAGGCGCGTCGTCATATACACTTCCTGCAAGTCCATTGCAAAATTGACGATACACCCCGCCTTGAAATAGAACAATCGCGTTTTCGGGTTTCTTTGCGTGCGGTATTGCAAGATTGCGTCCTGATAACTCTGCCCCGCAAAATTACATTTGAGTTCAAACGACATAATCGCAAAGCCGTTCAGGAAAACCACAAGGTCGATTCTCTCTGTATCGCTCGCCCACACTTCTTCCATTACGGAAAAGATATTTTTATTGTATTTTGCAAGCAAGTCTTTATTGAAAGTCGTTGCGGGCTTGGTATACATAAGGTCTAACTTATACCCCGCGATTTCCACGCCGTGTTTTAAGACGGATAACAGACTGCTTTTCGCTTTTGTAATTTCGGTATTGATAAAGTTGACCACCGTATCTTCGGTAACGTCTTTATACACCTTGCGAATCTGCGCCATTGCTTCGGGCTGTGTATCGTCAAGAAACTTAAACAGCATTTCACGGTCGATAGCAAACTTACGGTCGAACTTCACGTTTTTCCGCTCTATGTAGCCGTTTTCGGAAACGAGTTTATCTATGATAAACCGCTGATATTCTTTTTCGGAAAGTATGTTGTTCATACGACCTCCTTTTTGCCCGTAACGTATTCGTAAATGAGCGATTTTTTGTAGCCGTCAAGCGTTTCAATCTGTGATTTTTTATCCGCGATAATCTGCTCAATTTCGGCACATTTGTTATCGAGATAATCGGCTATTTCCTGCTGCTCGTCAAGGGGTGGGACGGGAATAAATGTATCGCCGAAATCATCAAATGCAATATTTTTTCCGTCACGCAAACTCATTGTATATGAGTTCATTACATCTATGAAACCTTTTTCTTTGAACAGATATTTATAATATCCGTCTGCAATAGTGATAATCGGATAAAATACTTGATATGCAGGCGAAACAACCCCTTCATACTCCGAATATTCAAAACCGCCTTGAAAACTACGCAAACTTATACAATAATCGCCTTTATGTATAGTTTTTAATAAAGCGTAATTTGTGCTATCATTCAATTTTACGGCATTCATTCCTGTCAGTTCTTCGTACTTATCTTGCGGAATAACGCCATACTTTTGCGTAGGCGAAAGCAACTGTAAACAAACGTTATTTCCTCTATCGTTACGTTGCTTAAAAACGTATTTTCCTTTCAATTCTTTCCATTCGGACGGAATTTGACCATACCATACTTCACTGCCTTTCATAGGGGCGGACGGATTCAAACCGTGGGTAACGGCTTCGGTGATAATAGAACGCTTGTACTGTTCAAGCGTATCAATCTGCGCTTGAATATCCGCTTTCAATCCGTCAATCTTCCCGCACGCTCTAAAACCTCCGCAATCCTCTGTTGCTCGTCAAGTGGTGGCAAACAAATCTGTTGATCAAATATGTATTGCGGATTTGCTCGTGGCATTTTTGCTCCATATGTTGAACTATTGATGTTTTCAATAAATTTCGGATTTAATATTGAATAAAATAAGTAACGCCTATCACCGTTGAACGATGAAAAAACTATAAATTCTCCTGTGCAGAAAGAATTATGCTTTGCAATAAACACCTTCGCTAAGTAAGGGCGCAATTTGGAAAATAAAATATCATCTTTTTTGCAAATGCTTTGCATTGAATAGTCATATTCCGTATCTGTTTCAACAACATTATCAGAATAACCATTAACATTTTCCAAGCCGATATATTTATCTTCTTCTGGATTATAAATTGCAGATTCGCTTCTTATCGTCGTAAGATATTTTATTTTGTTTAATTCCCAAGCGTAAGGTATTTTTCCATACCAAACATTCCCGCTGTCTTTCATTTCTCGCATTTTTCTTGCTCCCCGCCGTATAAAATAACAAGTCTGCACAACTCTTTGCAGGCTTCCGGTTTTACCATAGACTGACCGTTAAATCTACGCATTTCGTTGTAGGGGAACTGTCGCCCCATCGAAAAATAAACCGTTTCATTAAACGCCCAAGAAAATCCAGCAATATGACTTCCGCTCCATTGATACAGACGTCTGAACTCTTCGGGCGGATTGCTTCTGTCCACACCTAAAAACTCCTCCAAATAATCGTAGTACGGCATTACATACCGCTTTTCGTCCGATGAGAGATTTTTGTATGTTTCGAAAATCCTGTTTTGGTTTGCTACAATCTTGTCCGCATTCAAGAAAGTAGGCGAAATAATTTTGCGGATATATAAAGCCAACAGCACAAAGAACACATCGTACCGGTTCAAATTCTGCCAACCAAAGTCATTGCATATGTTCATTATACCTTCAAAGTATCGGGTAAGTTCTCTGTTATCGGCTTTATCCAACGCCTTTTCACTACCGCAAATCAAGCATTCATAAGCTAATTCAACAGAAAATGCCACTTCTTCTTTTGAACCTTGTATTTTTTCAAAGCTCTTTATGTATTCCTCCAACAAATTTTTCAAATACTCATTCGCCGAAGTATCAAGACGGAACGTAAAGTTAAAGAATTTGCGCAGGTATTCATATCCGTCGATTCCGTAAATGGTTTTGACGGTTTCGGCAACGCAAATCTGATTCATCGTTACGATAACGGCGCAGTTCTTCACGTCAAACAAATGATGAAGCCGCTCTAAAATTTTGAGTTGTTCATCAGGCAGACAACGGTCAATTTCATCAACAAGAATGACAAGTTTGGTTTGCTTTTCCCGATATTCTCCCGCTTGCGTTATCTCGTTCAATATCTCCTTTGTTGCCTTTAACAGCTTTTGATATGACTTAAAATCGCCCAAAGCCTCCGTGTCGATGGGATTATGAAAATCCTTGATAATGGTCTTTATTCCCTCAATAACAGCTTTCAGTTTTTCAATCTTCGTAGACAGTTTAGCCAACGTATTAACGCCTGTTTTTGCGGCTTTCTTTACCTTTTCTTCGGTTCTTTCCACCAAATACAGTTTCTCTTCTATCCCATCAATCACACAAGACAGAATAGCGATAAGCGGATCAGAATAAAAAGTATTTTCCCAAGCATCGTATTTAATAATGATATACTCCTGCTTTTTGGAAAGTTTCTCTTCAATCAATCCCAAAACAAAAGATTTTCCGCTTCCCCACGCGCCGTTGATTGCCAAACAAAAATTCTTGTCCTTTTTCAACGATCCAACCAAGCCGCAAATCTTATCTACAATTTCCTCTCTTCCGATTTTATCCTGCAAAGCCATTATTCTTCTCCTTTCACAGCGAATAACGCTTTGATTCTTTCGCTCACGCTCTTTTCAAGCGTTAAGAATTTTTCTTCCAACACTTCGCTCTTTTCGGGCTCAGTGTACTTATAGAAATATCTTGTAAACGGTATTTCCGCGCCGATTTTAATTACGGGCTTTTTCGCTCCGAGATTTTCTTCCCAAAACCATTTCGCGTCCGGAACGTAAGGCAGCACTTCACGCGCCATATACGTTTCTATATCCTCGGTATATTTCACAATTTCGGTGTCGCGCGTTTCTTTGTCGTAAATAATATTGCCCTTTTTATCGCGCTGAATTTCCGCCGTTTTGTCCATCTCGGAAAGCCCGTCCGCGATACGCTCTGTCAGTTTTTTATCGCACGACAAAATTCCCGAAAGGTACTTGATGAAACTTTCCGGTTCTTTATACACCTTGTCCGAGATATGCTCTTTCAGCGTTTGCAGAAGACAATCGTATAACGGCTTTCTTGCAAGCATTTCTTCGTATTTTTTCTTATCTTTATCGGCAAGCGCAACACCCTGACTTTCGTAGTCGGCAATTTTCGCTTCGTCGTAAACACCCGACAGCGCGCCTTTCATCAGCATTTGCTCGATACGCTCTTCCGTGATAGCATAACTGCGTTGAAGCGGTTGCATAACGGCGTATTCCTTGTAAAGAAACTCCGTGTTATCGTAAATCTTGCAAAGGTCGCTCGGCACGAAGTCGGCGTAAAGGTGCGTAATTCTCTTTCTGTCCTCTCTCGTGATTTCATTCTTCTTGTTGCCGACGGCTTTGCGCAGTTTATGGTAAATTTCGGCGGCGTTGATGAGTTGTATTTTGCCTTTGCGTTCCTGCCGCTTGTTCTTCGAGAGAATCCAAACGTAAGTCTGAATGCCCGTGTTGTAAAACAAGTCGGTCGGCAAAGCGATAATCGCTTCTATCAGGTCGCTTTCCAAAAGCCAACGGCGGATCTGACTTTCGCCCGAAGCGGTATCGCCGTTAAACAGCGGCGAGCCGTTTTCGATAATCGCCGCTCTGCCGCAGAAGTCGTCCATTTTATCCACGGCAGACTGCAAGAAAATCATTTGCGAGTCGCCACCGCTCGGAAGTCCGTGTCCCCATCTGCCTGTTTCGCCTTTGGCGTATTCGTCGCGCACGGCTTGTTCCTGTCCGTCCTTTGCGTCTTTGCCCGACCACGGTGTGCCGAACGGCGGGTTTTCGATAACGAAACGCATTTTTGTATCGGCAAAGCAATCGGTTTTGAACGTATCGACGTGACGGAAATTATCCGAGTCCTGATTTTTAATGAGCATTTCGGCAAGCCCTACCGCGTAAGACTGCCCCATAAATTCCTGCCCGAACAGTTTGACTTCCGCCGTAGGATTATAGTGTTTTATGTAGGTATACGCCGTGGAAAGCATACCGCCCGTTCCGCAGGCTTGGTCAAGAACGGTAATAACCTTGTGGCTGTCGAAAATATCGTCGCAACCTTCTGCCATTAAAATTTCTACGAGTAATTTGATAATATCTCTGCCCGTGTAAAATTGTCCGGCGTCCACGTTCTGATAAAATCTGCCGATCAGGTTTTCAAAAATGTAGCCCATCTTGATACTGTCGTAGGTTTTTATCGACAAATCGAGCGCGGAAAACGCTTCGACGACGGAATACAGACAGCCGTCCTTTTCCATTTTGTCGATATGCTTGTCCATTTCAAGTTCGGCAAAAATGTCCTTTACATTAGCCGAAAAGCCGCTGATATAGTTCTTGAAGTTTGCCGCAATATGTTTGGAGTCGTTGCAGAGTTCTTTTAAGTCGTACTCGCTCGTGTTATAGAACGAAAACCCCGCAATTTTGCAAAGTGCCTTCGGCGGGTAATTCGGGTTTGACTGATAGGCTTTTAACACCGCCTGTTTTGTGGCTTCGAGCGCACACTCAAAACGGCGCAGAATCGTCATAGGAATTACGACGTCGCCGTATTTATCGGGCATATACGAGCCGCGCAACTTGTTTGCAATACTCCATATAAAATTCGCTTCCTGCGTGATGTCTATCGGGTTATCGTCCCACATCGTATCAAGTATCTTGTTTTCGCTCATTTAAGTTTTCTCCTGTAAATCTCTTCGTTCGTCCTATTTTAGCACATTAAATATGTCAGCGGTTGTCATAGTTAATAAAATTTTTTATTTTTTTCGCCGTTATCGGAGAATTTCCCAACTGCCCGTTTTATCCGAACCGACGCGCTGAATACAACCTTTTTCTTTTAAAGATTTGATTGTGCGCATGATAGTGCTTCTTCCTTTTTTTGTACAGTCGACAATTTCAGCCACATTGATTAAATTATTTTCTCTTATACAATCAAGTACCGCTTGCTCGGTTGGCGTTAATTTTACACCGTCATTTACAGTGCCATTTACAGTGTCATTTACAGTACCATTTACAGTACCATTCAACGAGATTTTCGTTTTGAATACGTCGCCGTCGATAAATTCGGGAATCGTTCCCGAATACACTTTGCTGTATTTTACGATATTTCTCACGCCCGAGCCGAGTTCCTCCGCCCAGCCGATTTCCTTAAAAACAGATGCGATTACGGGATTTTTTGGATACGGCACGAAATCCGTTAAACTTATCGTTCCGAGACCGCGCGCTTTATTGCCGTTTTCCGTTCTTACGCAATCTTTTTCGATGATAAGTTTTGCGGGCTATGCGTTGGAATATTCGCGGTGAATCAGCATATTCGCAACAACTTCGCGAAACAGTTTATTTCTCGCGCTTACGCGAATTTCGTTTTCCATATAAAACTTATCATCCACGTGCTTTTCGATAAAAGCCATAAGCCGATCGTAACTTTCGATCAGGTTACAACGAATATCGTCCCTGTCGTCATACCTGTCCGTTTCTTTCACCCGATAGATTGCGTCCGTTTTATGGTGCGGCAACGCCGATAAAATCGCTTCGTCCGTTCCGAAAAGCAGAATACACGCAAGCGTATATCCGCTTTCGCCCGTCTGAAGATTTTTCTTATACAGCCCCGCGCTACGCAAAATTTCTTCGTTCGTCATTCGCTCCCACGGATGATGAGGGTTTCTGTTTGTCGCCATAATCCGCGCGCGGTCGATAAGGTCTTGTTTCAGGTCATTTTCCGTCGCATACGGGAAAACGGTATTTTCCGTATATTCGCGTTGTTTTCTGATATACATTGCCGCAACGAGATCGGTATTATCCGTAATATCAAAATCGCCGTCCTCGTTTCTGTCAAAAATCCGCCTGTTGGTGTTATGCACCTGCGAACTTTCCGGAACGTAAACGTGTAAAATCGTTTTGCCGTCTAATTCAAACTCGTCAACAGGTAAATACACCGTCGGAAATATTTTCTGCGGATTGTTCATCGCGGATACAAAATCTGCTCTTATCTTTTTCGATTTGTCTTTATCGACGCCGATAATGGTGCCGTCATCTTTCAAACCGAGAAAAATATCTCCGCCGAAACGATTCAGAAATGCGCATAACGTTTCAAACACGTTTTTCGGCAAAGCGTCTTTACACTCTTTGAATTCAATCGATATTCCTTCGCCTTGAGCGATCAATTCTTCAAATCTTTTCGGCATAGCCTGTCAATCCCTCCGATCTCACACTTTTCCATTTTTATTATACTATATTTTCAAGATTATTTCAAGCCGAAACACGCATACTCGCATGAAAAATAGCGTCGATTGACCACTTTCTTCAGTGTTTTTAAATATTTACGAACTTGCTGTTTGATTGTTTCCCCTATGTTTACTCGTCGTCGGTACGGGCGGTTCGGCAATAGTGGCCAAAACCTTCGGCGAAGGGGACAGTGAAAAGGGAAACCGCTATTTTTCTCTGTTTGTTTATGTTTCCGCCGCTTTGGACGTGTTGTTCGCGGTGCTTGGGATAATTTTTGTGCGCCCCGTTGCAAGGCTGCTGGGAGCGCAGGGCGATATGCTGGAGCATGCGGTACTGTATGCACGCATAATCCTTATAGCGCTGCCGTTTTACATATTGCAGCTGCTGTTCCAGTCCTTTCTTGTAACGGCGGAAAAACCGAAGCTGGGGCTTACCGTAACGGTGCTGTCCGGGCTTACCAATATGGTGCTGGATGCTGTGCTGGTTATGCTGCTGCCGCAGGAATACAAGCTTGCGGGAGCGGCTGTCGCCACGGCTATGAGCCAGGTGGTGGGGGGCGGCATACCGCTTATATACTTTCGCAGAAAGAACAGCAGCATTCTCAGGCTGGGCAAATGCCGGTTTGACGGCAAGGCCGTTTTCAAGGCCTGCACAAACGGTTCATAGGAGTTTATGAGTAATATTTCCATGAGCCTTGTGGGCATGCTGTACAATATACAGCTGCTTAAATATGCCGGCGAGAACGGCGTTGCAGCATATGGCGTAATGATGTATGTAAGCATGATATTTGCGGCGGCGTTTGTGGGCTATTCCATAGGCACGGCGCCGATTATCGGCTATCATGACGGAGCGGGAAATCATGAAGAGCTTAAAGGACTGCTTAAAAAAAGCCTTATTATGATAGGGGTCTTCGGCGCGGTAACGGTGATATCGGGCGAGCTGCCGGCAATGCTGCTTGCACAATTGTTTACGGGCTATGATCCGGCCTTGACCGAGCTTACGGTTTCCGGCTTCCGCGTATTTGCGCTGTCCTTTATCTGCATGGGATATGCAATATACGGCTCCTTCTTCCTTACGGCGCTTAACGACGGCGTCACTTCCGCAATTATCTCCTTTTTGCGCACGCCGGTATTCCGGATGACCGCCGTTATGCTGCTGCCGCTGGTGTGGGGCATTGACGGGGTGTGGGTATCCATTGTGGTGGCGGAATTTATGGCTATGGCGCTGTCATTTCTATTTATGGCTATAAAAAGAAAGAAGTATCATTATTAAGCAATCAGGCCAGGAGTTATAAAACAAAACAGTAATGCGCGCCGCGCGGGAAAATGCCCGAGGAAATATTTCCTCGGGTATTTTTTGAGGCTGCATATTTATATCCCGGGCAGGGAGCGCCGGCGGTTGTTCGGGGTTAAAACGCACGCGGCGATTGACTCAATAAAAAAGGAGGTATATAATATATCGGTTAAGAAATGCGGCGGCAGCGCGGCTTTTTTAACGGGGTATAAATTGCGGTAAAGGACGGGAGGAGCATATATGCAGCTGGTTGTGCTGGTGCTTAACAAGACGGAGTGTCTTGAGGAGCTGTTGGAAAAGTTTGTGGAGATAAATGTAAAGGGCGCTACGATAATTGAATCAAGCGGAATGGCAAAGGCCCTTTATAACGACAGCCATGTGAGCGATCTTTTCGGGTCGCTGCGTGCGCTTATAAACCCGCGCAAGGAGAGCAAGACGGTTTTCTGCGTGGTTAAGGACGAAATAGTGCAGGATGTGCGTGATGCGGTGGAGGAGGTTACCGGCGGGCTGGATAACCCGGACACCGGCATACTGTTTTCCGTGCCCACCCTGTTTGTGGACGGTATACATCCCGGGAGGGCGACGCGCAAATGACGCAGAATCTTATATATCTTGCGCTTGCCATACTTGCGGGCTTTGCGTTTTCCTATCTTGCAAGACTTGTGCGCCTGCCCAATGTAACCGGATACCTTGTGGGCGGGCTGCTGCTTGGCGTTACCGGAATAATACCAAAGGATGTGATGAGCGGCTTTGATATTATTTCCGATGTAGCTCTTGGCTTTATTGCCTTTTCCATAGGCAGTGAATTCAAGCTGACATTTCTTAAAAAAGTGGGAGCGGCGCCCATTATCATAATGCTGCTGGAGGCGTTTATGGCGGTGCTGGCGGTGGCCGGCGCGCTGCTTGCAGCCGGCTTTGACGCCCCTCTTGCCATAATGCTGGGCGCGATTGCCGCGGCGACGGCGCCGGCGGCTACGCTTATGGTGGTGCGGCAGTACAAGGCACAGGGACCCGTTACAAGAATTCTGCTGCCCGTGGTTGCGATGGATGATGCCGCAGCGCTTATGGCCTTCAGCATATGCAGCGCGGTGGCGCAGGTAATGGTGGGCGGCAGCGAGCTGTCGGTATGGCAGATGATATTAAAGCCGCTGGGGGAGATACTCGGTTCGCTGGCCTTGGGCGCGGCTTTGGGCTGCGCCGTGACGCTGCTGCTTAAGCTGCTTAAGGATAAGGGGGACCTGACCTCCCTTGCGGTGGCGGCAGTGTTTGCAAGCGCGGCGCTTGCAAACATGTTATCGCTGTCCTCATTGCTTGTATGCATGATGATGGGAGCGCTTTGCGTAAACCTTACCGAAAAATCGGCAGAGCTTCAGCGGCGTACAGACAAGATAACGCCGCCCATCTTTATGCTGTTTTTTGTGATTTCCGGAGCGGAGCTGGACGTTGCTGCAATCGGATCAATAGGCGTTGTGGGAGCTGTATATATTGTTGCAAGAGTGGCGGGCAAAATGTTCGGCGCATGGCTGGGCGCGGTGATAAGCAAATGTCAGGCAACAGTTAAGAAATATCTCGGCTTTATGCTGATACCGCAGGCGGGTGTGGCCATCGGGCTTTCACTGCTTGCCATAAAAATAGTTCCGCAATACGGAGATACCATCCGCGCGGTTGTGCTTTGCGCCACGCTTATTTATGAGCTTATAGGGCCGGTGGCAACAAAGCTGGCGTTGCGCAAGGCGGGGGAAATACCCGCTGAGGGCAAAGGCGCGGCGGCTGCGGCTTTGCAGCAGAATGCACCGGCGGAAACGGCAATGCAGGAGGTTTCTTCCGGCGCGGCGGTGCAGGAAGATCCTGCAAAAAACGAAAAAGAGCCGGACGGCAAGGCAGAGGCAAACGATGCGCACGGAAATACTTAAATGCCCCGTGTGCGGCGGCGGCCTTATGCATAGTGCTGACGGAAAAAGCCTTATATGTATAAACAAGCACTGCTTTGATATTGCGCGAAAAGGATATGTAAATCTGCTCATGCGTGCAGGTGGGCGGCACGGAGACGATAAAACCATGCTGGAGGCCCGAAGGGATTTTTTATCAAGGGGGCATTATCTGCCCATTGCAGAGGCGGTGGCAGAGGCCTGCCGCGGCAGCCGGCTGCTTGATATGGGCTGCGGAGAGGGCTATTATACGCAGCATATGTGTCTGCCAAACAGGGAGGTATATGCCTTTGATGTTTCCGGCAGGGCCTGTGCAATGACGGCCGGCAGGGCGAAGGCGGCATCGGTATTTGCGGCTTCCGCCTTTGATATACCCGTTAAGCCGGAGAGCGTTGATTGCGCGGTGAGCATCTTTGCGCCGTATGATGCCGGCGAGGTGAGGCGGGTGCTGAACATGGGCGGTTTGTTTGTGAGGGTATATCCGCTGCCGGAGCATCTGATGGAATTAAAGCGCGCAATATATGATATTCCGCGGGAAAATCCGGAGGAGAAAACGGATATTGCCGGATTCGCCCTGAGGGAAAACCGAAGGCTCCGTTATTCCTTTAATATGAAAAGCACAGAGGAGATCATGGCGCTGTTTGCCATGACACCGTACTTTTATAAAACGGGCAGGGCTGCCGCAGAGCGCATAGGGCACACAGACAGCCTTGAGTGCACCGCGGCGGTAGGCGTGGCGGTTTATTCAAAGGAATAAAGCGGCCGAATCGGACAGCCGGCATATTTGCAGCTATAAGATATGCGCACAAAATTAAAAAGACCGCAAAGCGGTCTTTTTTGATATGTGTATGCGGGGCGTAAAACGAGGCTTAAAGCTCGTCGCGATAGGTGCGTGCAACGCCGACGGATATGGGAAGGTTGCCGTTGCGGCAGCGCAGAGCATCGATGAACTCCTTTTCCTTGCGGCTGTCGCTTAGGCGTATAAGATATTTAAGCTCAAACATGCTGCCCATATTGGAGGTTTTTACCTGCTGAAGCGTGCAGCGGGAGAGATACTGACGGAAGAGGTCATCAAACACGGTATCGTATTCCAAGGACTCCGGGATGGTTATGCGCAGCTGTTTATCCGGGCAGCGGGGCTCGCCGAGCGGAGTGAGGCTTACAAGCAGCAGCACGGCGATGAAGGCGGCGGCGATAACGGCGGCAAAAGCTACATAGCCCATTCCGCAGGCAAGACCGACGGCGGTGGAGGCGAAAATCACGGCGATATCGCGTCCCGAACCCTGTGCGGAGCGGAAGCGCACAAGGGAAAACGCGCCCATTACGGCGATTCCGGCGCCCAGCTTGCCGTTTACAAGCATTATTACCGCCTGAACGATCAGCGGTGTGGCGCACACCGTGAGAAACATGCTTTTGGTGCTGCGCTCATCGGTGCGTTGGTTTACAAGGGCCAAGACAAAGCCCAAAACCAGGGATACGGCGCCGCATATTACGGCGTTTGCGGCGGTTATTACGGCATCTGAGCCGAAAATACTTGAAAACACGGAGAAACACTTCCTTTTTATTTTTATTCGTTTATTGCGGCGGGGACGATGCGGCAGGCGCGGCGGTGTCGGGAACGGGCAGATATTCCTGCGGCAGCCCGGTGGGGAAGCCGGAAGCCATGCGGTAGGCCGTGCCGTATTTTGAGAAGGAACGCGGGGTAAGCCCCGTGTGCTCCAGCGCTTTTACAAGCCACAGCGGCAGGGCGCCGGGTGCCTTAAGCTCCATAAGAAACATATTTTCTTTAAGTATCGGGGCGCCGAAGCTGCCGCAGGAAAGCTTCAGTTCGGTATTGCGGTACCGTAGTGCGGTATCAAAGGTAACGCGCAGTCCGGGATCGCTTGGGCAAAACAGCGCAAGGCGCTTGCAGCCTATAAACATTTTGGGAAACAGCGTGTATCGGGAAAGACAGTAGCTTATTTCGTGCAGTATTTGCCTTTGCACGGGGTCATCCGTATCGGGCATGTGCCCTTCAAGCAGCTCCTCCGCCCGGCGCAGGGTAAGCGCGGCGCGGCGTTTGTATACGATGCCGCGATATTTCTTTTTCAGCTCGGCGTATACCGTGGAGTCGGCATCGGGCACGCCGTAGCTGCGCAGGCGCAGCTTTTCCTTGTATTCCGGCTTATCAAGGGAACGCCGTATGAGCTCGTAATCCGCAGTGTCGTAATAAAGAGAGCATATAGTGCTCCAGCCGTAGCGGTCCGGCAATATCAGCGAGCCGGTTTCTTTTCGGAAAGCTTCATACTGCGCAAATGTAAGTATATACTTTTTTTCCGTGCGGCAAAAGGTGTTTATTATGTCCTGCAAGGGTGCATCCTCCTTTTTGGGTTATTCTTCGGATTATAATCATATATGCCGTATATACTGTGCTGACACGGGCAAGGCGCGAAAAAAACGGTTTCACGATCGGAAAATTTTCATGCGGCATTGACCCGTTATCCACCGTCAAAACACTTAAAGTTCAAATTTCTGCTCTAACGCAAAAAAGCCCGCGCACGGCGGGCAGAAAAGGCAATGCCTTATTCGTTTTTGAGGCGTTCTGCCTGAAGCTTTTCCAGCTTTTTGGCTATTTTCTTTTCGTCCTCCTTGAAGACGCAGTCGAAGAATTTCGGCAGGAAGGGTGCGTTCCAGGCAACACCCGTGAGCATGGAATCGTTCTTAAGGGCGGCCTGAACCTGAAGGTCGGTGTTTTTGCCGCAGAAGCCGTCATATACGAAATTGATCATTTCAACGGCTTCCTTTACGCCGTTATCCAGCAGCGTGGGAACATCCTCGGTGTGTGCGGCCTTGTTGTCCCAGGGCAGGAACCATTCGTTATGGGCTTCGTTCAGATAATCGATACCGGGGGTTATGCGGCCGTAAGCGGCGCTGGAATAGGTCCCCGGATAAACATCCTTGGAGAAGGCTTCGAAAATCGGAACGGATATCTTATAAAAGCCGGGCTTTATACGCTTGCGGATAAGCTCGTACATATTCTGTGCGGCGCGAATGGTTTCGTCGCGGGACACTTCCCGACCCAAAATCCGCTTCAGGTGCAGCGGATAGAGACGGCATATTTCCAGCAGATCTTTATAATCAACATAAAAAATCTTCTTAATATCCATTTCCGCCGGGGTTTTGTTCTCATACTTTTTAAGCATAAGCTCATCCATTGCGGTTATGAAGCGGTTGCTGTATACATTGAAACGCTCGGGCAAATCGGTGCCGGGGGTCTGGAAGCCCACGGAATATGAAATGTAGGGATTTACGGCGCAGTTTACACGGTAGTACACCAAATAACCGAGGAAGTACGGCCGCAAAATGGCGGCATCCTCCGGGCTTTGGGAATTTATATAACGGTAAACCGTAAAAAGCCATTCGTTTACGGTTCTTTCCCGCAGTGCAAGGGTGATACGGTTTATGGCCTCGTCCGCGCGGAAGGGAGCACCGTAATATTTGAAGAAATCAGGCCCCTGAAGACCAAACTCGTAGATCTGTCGGCTGTCGTCAAGCATTTGCCGGCATTCGGCGCTGGCAAGCTGCTCCTTGACCATTTTACCGGCAATATAGTGAGTAAAGAAACCTGGCATATGTACTCCATTTCTCCGACGCTCAAAAAGAATAAAGCGGACGGTGCCGTCGGCATCCTCCGGCCGCTGGGCAGACCGATGCATATAAGCAATATAACTGTGCTTATTATAATACATAAAGGCTGTAAATAACAAGCATCAAAATGAAAAAAACTGCACAAATTTTTTTGAAGTTCGCACGAAGAATGTGTGAGCGGTCGCATGCACGGGAATATTTGTGAAAAACAGGTGATACGGCGGCCCTGCCGTGAGTGCGGGCTTGTAAAAGGAAAAGCCTTTCCCTGAATATCCGATATTCGGGCAAAACGGGGAATCAGCGGCGGTCAACGGCGTAACGGCGCATAAAGCAGCCGTTCTTTTTCCACCATCTTACGTCCAGCAGCCGTCCGCCGTTTTTTTCTATTACCCGGCGGCTGGCTTCGTTATCAAAGCGGCAGGTGATTATTACGGAATCGTAATACTGCCATGCTGTTTCAAGAAGCCGCGCGCACATAACGGTGCCGTAGCCGCGGCGGCGCATGGAGGGCGGCACCCCGTAGCCCAGATACCCGGAATAATCCGTAAGCTCGGGTGTGGGGGCGTGGCGTACATCGCCCTGAGCGCATATATTTCCGGCTCTGTCGCACAAGAAATAACGCGTATAAGGGGTGTTTCCGTGCGGAAGCCGTTTTCCCTGAGAGTGCATTACGCACAATGCGCAGAAATCATCATAGTCCGATTGATCGTACATTCCCAAAAACGGGGTTCCCGCACGGGAATAATCCCGCAGCATTTCGCCGAAGGCCTCGCGCGAAAGCTGGGGAGCCGTAAGCAAAACAAGGTCGCTTGAGTCCATTTTTTTCTCCCCCGGCGGCAGGAATGGCAATAAAATGCTCTGTGTGCTGCCGTCGAGTACATATTTTATCAGCGGCGGCGGAATTGTCAACCGCTTAGAGAAAAATTGTTATTCTTTTGGCCATACGGGCGGCGGAAACAAAAGCGTTCTTGCCCGGAAAAAGGTATTGTGGTATAATCTGAGAAGAAAAACGCTTTCGCATCGGCTTTTGTGCGGCAACATATTTAACGGGCGGGGCGGAAAAGGTAAGACAAGATTAAAAAAGGGAGAAAAGCCATGATTTCTGTACGCCGGGCTGATGCCGTATGCATAATGCTGCTTACGGTATTTACGGTTATGTGTCTGCATATTCCGGCAATCAAAAATCGTAAAAATCGGCTTGATACCGGAAGCAGACATGCTTTTGCCGGACTTATGCTGCTTTATTACTCCCTTATCACGGCGCCGCTGCTGCTGGGGCCGCTGAGGTTTGCTTCCGACGCGCCCGCCGTGCTAAAGCCCGTGCCTTTTTCCACCATCGTCCCCATGGTGAGGGATTGCGTGCAGAACGGCATAATCGATACGGGAAGGCTGGAAAATATCAGGGGTTTATCGGATATTGCGTTGCTTTTTCGCCATTCGGCAAGGAATCTTGCGGCAAATATAATCCTTTTTGTGCCCTACGGAGTGCTTTTTGCGCTGCACAGGCCGTCCCTGACGCTTTGGAAGGGGGCGCTGTTTGCGCTTTTGCTGCCCCTTGGCGCAGAGCTGTGGCAGCTGCTGTTTACATCGGGGCGCACCTGCGATATTGATGATGTGATACTGAATTTTATCGGCATATACGCAGGGTTTGCATCGGCAATGCGGATTCGGGAGGCAAAAACGGAAAGGGTGCTTAAAAGGAAGCGTGCCGGGAATAACAAAATAAAGCAAAGCTAAAGCCCGAAGGGCTTTGGGTTTAATTCTAATATTTACGGAAGGAGAGCCCGGTTAAACGGTGCAATCGCATGATAGAAGGAAATATTCAGGGGCTGCCGCGCAGTATTGCGGACAGGCTGGAACAGATGGAAAAAATGACGGTGGAACGCGGAGAATATGTTTCGCAGGAGCTGCTTTATGAGCTGGCGGACATAACCGGAAAAACGGGTAAGGAAATCTGCGTGTATATTTCCCGCGCGGGAGATATAGAAAGCCTTGCAATAGGAGAGGCGGACAGGGTGTCCCTTACGGCGCTGACCATGCGGCGCAGTCAGGACAGGCTGGCCGGCCTAAGGTGCATTCATACCCATCCCGGAGGAAATGCCCGCCTTTCGCAGCCGGATATACAAAGCCTGAAAAAGCTGAGGCTGGATGCCATGAGTGCCGTCGGTGTAGTGGACGGTAAGCCGTCGGGAATAAGCATGGCGGTGCTTGATGTTGATGAAAACGGCGAATTAACAGTAGATATGCACTATTGTGCAGATGTGCATGAGATACCGCACGGTCAATGGCTGGACTGCATTTTGCAGGCGGACGGAAAAATAGGCAAGGGCTTGCTTTTTGACAACGAAAAGCAGACCGAGCGTGTTGTGCTGCTGGGGCACGAGGAGGAATCGCTTAAAGAGCTGGCGGCGCTTGTGGATACCGCAGGCGGTGTGACGGCGGGCTCTTTGGTGCAAAAAGGGCGCGACGGAGGCTTCGGCAAGGGCAAGCTGCACGAGACAGCGCTTTATATTCAGGCGGAAAATATTGATCTTGCCGTTTATGATGACGAGCTTACGGCTGTGGAGCAGAAATACATGGAACAGGAACTGGGCTGCCGGGTGCTGGACCGTACTGCGCTTATACTGGATATATTTGCAATGCGCGCCCGTACGGGCGAGGGCCAGCTGCAGGTGGAGCTGGCGCAGGCGTACTATGCGCTGTCCCGATTGGTGGGGGAGGGCGCGGCGCTTTCCCAGCAGGGCGGCGGCATAGGCACGCGCGGCCCCGGAGAAAAAAAGCTGGAAACGGACAGGCGGCATATAAAAAGAAGAATAGGCGAGCTTAAATCGCAGCTTGCCCAGCTTGGCGCTCAAAGAGAGCTTCAGCGCAAGCGCCGCACGCGCAACCGTGTGCCGCAGATTGCACTCGTGGGCTATACCAATGCCGGCAAAAGCACGCTGCTGAAGGTGCTTACCGGTGCGGAAACATTTGCGGAAAACCGTCTTTTTGCAACGCTTGATCCGCTCACCCGCTCCTGCCTGCTGGACAGGGGCACGGAGGTATGCTTTACCGATACGGTAGGGTTTATAAGAAAGCTGCCGCATCAGCTTGTGGAGGCCTTTCGTTCCACGCTGGAGGAGGCTGCCTGCGCCGATCTGCTGCTGCATGTGTGCGACGGCTCCAGCCCGGCGATGTTCCGTCAGATTGAGGCGGTAGAGGAGGTTTTGGAGCAGATAGGCGCACAGACGCTTCCCCGTATTACCGTCATCAACAAATGCGATGCGGCGCAGTCGCTGCCGGAGCTTAAGGGTGCGGTTTATATCTCGGCGCTTACGGGGCAGGGGCTGGAGGAACTCAAAAGCGCCATAACGGAAAAGCTGGGCGAAAGCAATCGGCCCTGCTGCGTTACGGTGCCGTATCAGGACGGCGATATTCTGGCCTTCATACACGATAACGCTGCGGCGGTGCAAAGCCAGGAATATGCCGAAAACGGTACCCGCATAAGCTTTATAATGCCGGCGGTTGCCCTCGGACAGCTGAAGGCGCGCATGAAGGAGAGGGGCATAACGGCGGACGGAGCCGTTTAATCGCTCATGCTTGCGGGGGCGGCTGCCGATTTTTATAAAATGGCGCCGCACGGCAAAGACGCGGGGCGCATATTATGAACATAGCTTACAGGCAGTATACGGAATCTGAATTTACGGCAATAAAGGAAAGGAGTGCGCAAGCGGGCGCATAACGGATATGAAAACAATCGTACTTACCGGAGGAGGCACGGCGGGGCATGTAACGCCGAACCTTGCAATTATTCCCATGCTGAAAAAAGAGGGCTGGGATATACATTATATCGGTACCGACGGAATAGAAAAAAAGCTTATATCGGCTGTTGACGGGGTTACATATCACACCATAACCTCCGGAAAGCTCAGAAGATATTTTGATCTTAAAAACCTTTCCGACCCTTTCAAGGTGCTCAAGGGCATACGGCAGTCCTGCGGGCTGCTGAAAAAAATCAAGCCCTGCGTGGTGTTTTCAAAGGGCGGATATGTGGCGGTGCCGGTGGTGCTTGCCGCGCGAAGAAGGCATATTCCCACCGTTATTCATGAATCCGATATTACTCCGGGGCTTGCAACAAAGCTCAGCGCGGATGCGGCAAAGAAAATATGCGTAACCTTTGAGGCGGCGGGGAAAAGCTTTGACGGAAAAAAAGTAGTTGTTACCGGCTCCCCCATACGGGAGGAGCTGCTGCACGGCAATGCGGATGCTGCACGGCGGGAGCTTGGCTTTGATGCAAAGCCGGTGCTTTTGTTCATGGGGGGCTCAACGGGGGCAAGGGTGATAAACGAAGCGCTCAGGGCATCGCTTGATAAAATGCTTGAAAAGTATAACATTCTTCATATCTGCGGGGCGGGGAACCTTTGCGGCATAAAAAAGCCGGGCTACCAGGAGCGGGAATATATAGGAAACGGGCTGGCGGACTGCATGGCGCTTGCGGATATGGTGGTATCCCGCGCGGGCAGCAACAGCATAAACGAGTTTCTGGCGCTCAATAAGCCGATGCTGCTTATTCCGCTGTCCCGCAATGCTTCAAGAGGCGATCAGGTAGACAATGCGGAGGATTTCCGCAGCCACGGCTATTGCAGAGTGCTGATACAGGAGGACATGACGCCGCAAAGCCTTGTACAAGCGGTGGAGGACGCCTTTGCCCACAGGGAGGAGATGCGCGCCTGCATGAAGAACGCCGGGGCGGCGCACGGGGCGGAAAATGTTATGCGGGTGATTCGGGAGGTTGCCGGGGAAAATGCAGAAAACTAATGCAATGCGGATACTGGATAAGCTGAAAACGCCGCACGAGTGTCTTGAATATCCGCACGGAGGCACCGCTCTTGAGGGCACGGAGGTGGCAAGACTCCTGGGGCAGGATCCGGCCTGCGTGTTCAAGACTCTTGCCACAAGCGGCGCCGGAGGCGTATTTATATTTGTGATCCCCGTAAATCGGGAGCTGGATCTGAAAAAGGCCGCGGCAGCCGTAGGGGCAAAATCGGTGGCGATGCTGCCGGTTGCAAAGCTTGTGCAGACGGTGGGCTATGCGCGGGGCGCCTGCTCGCCTATCGGCATGAAAAAGCAGTTTGTTACCGTTTTTGATGCCTCCGCGCTTACAAAGGATAAGATATTTATAAGCGGAGGGCAGCTGGGCAGCCAGATATGCCTTAAGCCGGAGGATGCAATAAGCATAAGCTGCGCGCGGACGGCCGATATAACAAGGTGAAAAGAATATCGCGGCTGCTGCAAAACATAAAGCCGACGGAGCTGAATTGCCGAAGAAAATCAAGCGGCAAATTAAAAGTCAAAAGAATTGTAAAAGTGCTTGACTTTTCATCGGAGCTTATATATAATACCCGTGTTGCCGACAACCGGCGACACAATATGCGGGGGTGGCGGAACTGGCAGACGCGCACGTTTGAGGGGCGTGTGGGCAACCATACGGGTTCAAGTCCCGTTCTCCGCACCATATTGAGTGTTCATAACGGGCTTGAGTTATGAACACTCATTTTTTATGTTTTATCAGCAGGCGCCGCGCCTGCTGTTTTTTATGCCGGGATGTACTCCGCAGCAACGCCCTGCCGTGTTTGTGCAACATAATGCTCTGTCAGCGGAGCTTCAGATGCTGGTGAAACTACGGAGAATCACAATTGGATTATTTATTTCAAGCAAAAAATAACGGGTTAAGCTTCGGAGCACAGCGCAAAAGTGTGAAAACTTTCGCCTATTGCGCCCAAATATCCGAACATTTTTTGTGCTTGCACTGGGCTTGAGAGAATATACAATAATGCGCAATTTGCTGCTATTTGCGCTTAAAACAGCGTGTTAAATGATTAAAAAGAAAATATATGAAAAACTTACAACGCGATTGCGAAACAAACATGCCGGGCAGCAAAAGCACCGGCATGTTTACATGCTGTAATTTTCGTTTGTTCGGGCCGGAGGGCTTATTTGAGGTTGCCCGTAAGCTCGGGAGGTACGGATATTTCGCCGTCGGCTGCTTCAAATTCCCTTATGCACTGGCGTATAAGGTACAGAATCTGACCGTTTGCCGAGCGTCCCTCGTATTTGGATATATAGTGCAGCTTATAATGCAGTACGGGATCAATTTCCATTCCGAGGTGCTTGTTGTTTTTGTTTCTCATAATACCACCTATAATCTTAATTTAAGTACATTTTAAGTTTATTGTGTGGTATAATGTTTAACACATACTTAAAACAAGTATACTTTTTCGGAGGTGCGGCTGATGAAGCTGGCAGTTATTGGGTCAAGAGGAATTGTCGTGGCGGAACTTGAAAAATATATTCCGCAAAATGCAGAGGAGATCGTTTCCGGGGGCGCACGCGGAGTGGATACCTGTGCGGCGGAATATGCGCGCAGCCACGGAAAGCGGCTTACCGAATTCCTGCCGGATTATGCAAGGTTCGGGCGCGGAGCGCCGTACAAGCGCAATGAGGAGATAGTGAAATATGCCGATGAGATATTGGCCTTCTGGGACGGAAAATCCAAGGGGACGGAATATGTGATAGGATATGCAAAAAGCCAAAATAAAAGGGTAACGGTTATAAATATGCCGTTACCCAAACGGTAAGAACGAATTTTATTCCTTTGCGCCCTCCGTAAGCTGAGCGGTGCGCGCAAGCACCTCCGCTTCGCAGCTTTGCATTGCAAGCAGTGTACGCGCAAGCAGCGTATCCAGCTCCCATCCCAGCATTTGAGCGCCGTTTCCTATAACCTCGCGGGAGCAGCCGGCGGCAAAGCCCTTGCTTTTGTATTTTTTGCGCACGCTTTTAACTTCAAGATCGGATACGCTCTTTGAGGGATGCATGGCCGCGGCGGCGCCTATAAGCCCGGTAAGCTCGTCCGTGGCATAGAGCACCTTTTCCATCTCGTGCTCCGGCTTTACATCCACGGTTATGCCGTAGCCGTGGCTTACCACGGCGTGGATAAGAGCTTGGGGAGCGCCCGCTGCCTCCAGCAGCTCACGCGCCTTTATGCAGTGCTCCTGCGGCCACAGCTCATAGTCGATATCGTGCAGCAGCCCTGCCTGCGCCCAGAAATCGGCTTGATCTGCATAGCCCAGAGCCTGCGCAAAATAGCGCATTACTTCGGATACCGTAAGGGCGTGCTTTATATGAAAGGGCTGCGTGTTGTATTTAAGCAAAAGCTCAAGCGCTTCATTGTCTGTCATAGAATAACACCTTCTTTTTTTGCGGCCGCGCCGCAGCATTGGAATCGGATTTGCTGTTTTGTTTTTCAGAATCTCAATATTTTTTATCAAATATTCAAGCCGCAAGGCTTTGCTGCGCTGCGGCAGGGATCATCCCTTACGGTTTTTTCCGCGGTGCTTAATGCGTTTATCGCACCGTGCAGCCAAATGTGTTCCCAGCGTCTGAAAAAGCTCCACAAGCAGTATAAGGAACACTACGGCAAGGATCATAACGGAATACTGATATCTGTAATAGCCGTAGTTTATGGCTATCTTGCCCAGTCCGCCTCCGCCCAATGCGCCGCTCATTGCGGTATAGCCAAGAATCGTGGTTACGGCAATGGTGGCGTTGGATATAAGGGAGGGGATGCTTTCGGGGATCATCACTTTAATGATTATCTGCATGGGCGAGGCTCCCATGCTCTGCGCCGCTTCTATAACATTGGGGTTGACCTCCCGCAGGCTGCTTTCCGCAAGACGCGCAATAAAGGGGAAGGCGGCAATAACAAGAGGAACCACTGAGGCCAGTGTGCCTACATATGTGCCCACGATAAGCCTTGTAAAGGGAATTACGACCACCATAAGTATAAGGAACGGAACGCTTCTTAAAAGGTTGATTATTGCGCTTATGCACCGCAGCACAAAAGCGGGCACGCGCAGTATGCGTCCGTTTTCTCCGGCTACCAGCAGTACGCCGAGGGGCAGGCCGATAATTGTTGCAAGCGCTGTTGCAAGCACTGTGGTGTAAAGCGTTTCCCATATGGCAAGCGGAAACTGCGTTTTGAATATCTCCCATATCTCATCAAAGGACTGCATGGCCAAAAGCTTAATGCTCATCGGGCTTCACCTCTTCCACAATAATATCAGGCGTACCGCCAAGGTAATCCATTGCACGGCGCAATTCCTCAGCGCCGCCGGGAATTCCCAAAAGCATATTGCCGTATGTTTTGCCGCCTATGCTGCGTGTGGAGGCGGAAACGATGCTTGCGGCAATGTTTTCATGCATGGCCATATGTGCAATAAGCGGAGTTTTGGCGGAATCCGCGCCGTTGAAAACAATTCGTATAAGGTGTTCTCCGGGGGAGGCAATGGGTTGATCGTATCCTTCCGGGTAGACAAGACGCTTTGCCGCCTGAGAGGAGGGAGAGGCAAAAACCTCGCTTACGGGGCCAACCTCGGCCACGGCGCCGTTATCAAGGATTGCAACCTGAGTGCATATCTGCTCCACAACGCTCATCTGATGCGTTATAACTATGACCGTAAGCCCTAATTTGTCGTGGATGTCCCTTATCAGGGCAAGGATGGACTGAGTGCTTTGCGGGTCCAACGCGCTTGTGGCCTCGTCGCACAGCAGGATGCGCGGGTGCGTTGCCAACGCGCGGGCTATTGCAACACGCTGCTGCTGGCCGCCCGAAAGCTGCGCGGGGTAGGCCTTGAGCTTATCGCCCAGCCCCACAAGCTCAAGTAGCTCCTTTGCACGCGCTTCCGCTTCTCTGGCGGGCACTCCGGCAAGCTCCATCGGAAAGCAGACATTTTTAAGGCAATTGCGCTGCATAAGCAGATTGAAGCCCTGAAATATCATGGTTATGCTTCTGCGTATTTCCCGCAGCCGCTCTGCCGGCAAAGCGCCGATATCGCAGCCGTCGATTATAACCTTGCCCTCCGTGGGCCGCTCCAGCATATTTATGCAGCGCACCAGAGTGCTTTTTCCGGCGCCGCTCATGCCGATTATGCCGAAGATCTCACCGTCCGGAACGGTGAGGGTTATGTCCTTAAGGGCTTCAACGGTGCCGTCCGCCGTTTTGAAGCTTTTGGAAAGATGTTCTATTTGTATCATGAATGGCTCCCTTCGATAATGCCGCTTTATATTTTGCGGCTCAATACAGGAAATAACGCCGGCCGCGATGCGGACAGCGTTATTGATATAATGCCCGACTGTTTATTTGTTCAGCTTGGCAAGGTCGCTCTGGCGTCCGCCGTAGAGGCCCATCGGCTCCACATGGATTGCACTTACCGATACCACCTTGGTGCCGTTTTTCTGATTGAAATCGTCAAGGTAGGGCTTGTGCTGGAAGTAGTTGGCGTCAATCTGACCGTCGTTTACAACATTGTTGGGCTGTACATAATCGGTGAACTCTACGATATCAAGGGTTATGTTCTTTTCGGCGAGGATAACCTTTACCACCTTAAGAATGTCGGCATGAGGTGTGGGGGAAGCCGCGATGCTGATCTTGCTGCCGCTAAGCGCCGCATAATCCACGGTGGAATCGTAGCCGTCGCCGGGGTTTGCCACCACGCTTACAACAGAACCCTTATACTGATTGGAGATGTAATCCGCAACCTGCCTGCTTTCCAGCGCCGCCTTAAGAGCCTTGATCTTGTCGGTATTTTCGTTGCCTTCCTTTACGGCAAGTATATTGCTGTATGCCGATGCGGAGCCTTCGATAAGAAGGGAATCGCTTACGGGGTTAAGCCCGGCGTTTATAGCGTAGTTGGAATTGATAATTGCATAATCAACATCCTTGAGGGCGTTGGGCAGCTGAGCGGCTTCCATCTCGCGGAAAACGATGTTGTGCGGGTTTTCGGCTATGTCGTTCACGGTGGCGGTGATGTCGGCGCCGTCCTTGAGCTTTATATAGCCCTTATCCTGAAGCAGCAGCAGTGCGCGGGCCTCGTTTGTGGGGTCGTTGGGAACCGCAATCGTAAGGCTGTCATTGTTCTGAGCGCAGCCGCTGAAAGCAAACACGCTTGCTGCAAGCAAAAATGCCGAAATGATAACAGTAAGTTTTTTAAGCTTTTTCATTTTTATATCCTCTTTATTCATTCTTTATAATTCTGTTTCTGTCTGTCGAACCGGGTCACACGCAGGCTGTTTTTTCTTTATATCCTGCGGCTTCGCATTCGTCCGTGGGCACGCGGTGCCGTAAGCAGAAATCCGATATTCATGGCTGTTTCCTCCTGCAAAACAAATCTGTTTTGTTTACGGGCTTATTATAGCGGCAAATCAAAATGCTGTCTATTCGCATATAAATATAGTGAGTTATAAACAAAAGCTATAACTGCAGACGAATCACGCTGCCGTGCATAAACAAACGGCAAAAGCGCAGGGCACGGCCTGCGCTTTTGGAAAATGCTGATAAGGCGGATTTTCAGTGTCGGGAAGGGGTTAATAAATGCAATCGGTAAGGTAGCGGCGAATGTTTTCAATATACAGCCCGCCTATTGTGCTTTGCAGCTGATCGCGTCTTGTAATATAGCCTATTTCCATGCTCACGGCGCCCTCTCCGCGAAGGGGGATAGCCGCATAATCGCTGCCGTTCAGCTCCTGGCATATTATGCCCGAGCAGAGCGTATAGCCGTTTAACCCCACCATAAGGTTCAGCATTGTGGCGCGGTCGTTTACCTTTATGGTTTGCGCGTATTCGTTCATGCTGAATATTTCCTCGGAAAAATAGAAGGAGCTGTCGTCGCCCTGCTCAAAGGTAAAGCAGGGGTAGTCGGCCAAGTCGTGCACCGTTACATATTCCCTTCCCGCAAGGGGATGCCATTTGCACAGGTATGCATATACGCTGCAATCGATCAATTTGTGAAATTCCAGGTCATTGGCCCGGAATATTTTCTGAAGAAAATTCCTGTTGAAATCGCTCAGGTACAGTATGCCTATTTCGCTGCGCAGGGTCTGAACATCGCGGATGACCTGCATCGTCTGCTCCTCGCGCACGGCAAATTCATATTCATCGGCATTGCAGGCCTTTACCGTTTCCACAAAGGCCTTCACGGCAAAGGAATAGTGCTGTGCCGAAACACCGAATTTTTTCTTGCGCTTTCCCGCAGGGCCGTATTTTTCCACTATGGCGTCATACTGATGATAAAGCTGACGGGCATAGGTAAGAAATTCCGAGCCGTCCTGAGTAAGGTGTACTCCCCGCCCGCTGCGCAGAAATATTGTAATGCCGAGCTCCCGCTCCAGCTCGTGTACTGCGGCGGTGAGAGAGGGCTGGGAAACATACAGTATTTCCGCCGCCTTGTTCATGGAGCCGGTTTGCGATATTGTAAGGATATATTTGATCTGCTGGAGCGTCATAAGGGCTTTCCTTTCTGTTTTTTGATATGAGTTTTTTGGCTTCTTTATTTGGCTTAAGGGCGCATACTCGCTTAACGGGCCGTGTTTTTTACGGGCGATTCCGTATACAGGCGCATATAAGCGTTTATTTATAGAATGAATCTATTGCACAAGGCATTAAACAATTAAATAATTATAGCACACCCCGAAAGGAATTACAATACGCTTTGCTTGAAAAGAAAAAATAAATATGCTATTATATACGGGAAACAGAGGTGTAAATATGAAAATTTCCACAAAAGGGCGCTATGCGCTGCGAATGCTGCTGGATCTTTCGGAGCACAGGGAAGGCTTTGTATCTCTTAAGGATATTGCCGCGCGGCAGGAAATATCCAAAAAATATCTTGAGCAGATAGTGCCGCTTCTCAGCCGTGCAGGCATGCTGGAGGCCAACCGCGGCTTTCAGGGCGGATACCGCCTTGCCCGCCGGCCGGAGGAGTATACGGTGCTTGAGATACTGGAGCTTACGGAAGGCGGGCTTTTTCTGGTGCCCTGTACAAAACAGGAGGAATGCTGCGCCCGAAGCGCGGACTGTGCGGCCTTGCCGCTGTGGAAGGGGCTGGACTCGGTTATGCGCAGCTATCTTAAGGGGGTAACTCTTGCGGACCTCGTGCAGCAGCATCTTGCCTGCGGCGGGGACGATTATGTAATATAAATATAGTAATAAAATATATTAAAATCGCGCGGCTAACCGTGCGATAAACACAAACCCCCCGCGAAGGGGGGTTTTTGCATTTTGAAAGCAGGTGCAATTCTTTGCGCCCTGCGCCGTGAAATTCAGTCTGCAAACATGGGGGTGGAAAGGTAGCGCTCGCCGGTATCCGGCAAAAGGGCCACCACAATTTTATCGAAGAACTGCGGCCTGCGG
>ERZ780167.893-NODE-893-length-28642-cov-3.575087_pt1 | contig 28642 bp, 45 predicted proteins | sample MGYA00510982_ERZ780167 | MGnify/ENA primary metagenome ERZ780167 (study PRJEB29588, sample SAMEA2146107) | human gut metagenome | biome: human gut; feature: human-associated habitat; material: faeces | place: Denmark | collected 2008/2010 ... | reverse complement strand
CTCAAGGGTGCCAACAGCCCGAACTACGGCAAGCATCTTAGCCCTGAGACTCGGCGAAAGATAAGCGAAGCGCTCAAGGGTGCCAACAGCCCGAACTACGGCAAGCATCTTAGCCCTGAGACTCGGCAAAAGATAAGCGAGGCGCATAAAGGCAAAAAAGTTAGCGAGCACGTGATTCTTGCTATGACAGAAGCTACGAGTAAAAAGGTACTGTGCGTCGAAACTGGCGAAGTCTACAAGTCAATCTCCGAAGCTGGCAGGCAGCTTGGTATTTCATCCAAAGCTATTTCCAACGTGTGCCGTGGGAAGGCAAAAACATCTGGTGGATACCATTGGGAATATGCTGAAGAGCCGAGGTGATTATGATGAACAAGTACAACGCTAAAAAGACTACGATAGATGGCATGGTCTTTGATTCAAGGCGAGAAGCCAAGCGTTACGTTGAATTGCGCGAAATGGAGAGCAACGGCGAGATATCAGACCTCAAAAGACAAGTCAGGGAAGAGCTGATACCGCCGTTTGACTGTCAAGGCAAGCATTTTCGCGGAATATATTATGTGGTCGATTTCGTGTACACGGATTCTGACGGCAATGTTATCTGGGAAGATGTGAAGGGAATGAAAACCCAGGTATACCTGATGAAGCGGAAGCTAGTAGCTTACCGATACGGGAAAATTATCAAAGAGACATGAAGGCATCGAGGAATCTTGATGCTATAATTTAAGAACGCGAGGGTAGCAGCCTTGCATGACATAGTTTTCAAGCCTTGACGGCATGAAAAATAGAAAGCCCCATCACAGCTGCTACCTGTGACGGGGCTTTCGTATATAGGAGTGAAAAAAGTGGAGTACCCACCGAGGAAGCCAAACGACTACAGAAGAAAATTCAAAGAGCATTACGGTCTTGAGTTTGGCAAAAATTATGTAATCCACCACATAGACGGTAACCATGACAATAACAGCATCGACAACCTCATGGTCATACCGCGCGGCCTTCATTCGGGATACCACTCATTAAAGGCTTGCGTTCTGAGCTTCGAAGATTCTGACTACGAGATAAAGTCATTGGGCCAGGCAAGATGGCATCAGAAGGTGGCAGAAAAGTTTTGGAGCTTCTACAGCGAGTGCTGCAAGTGGTACGAGTTCAAGCTATTTCTAGACTGGATGCCGCACCAATCATTCAAGGGCATAGACCTTAGCTGAATCGAATGGAGTGAGTAGAAATGGCGTTTCTTCGCAAGGAGCACAAGGAAAACTACACGTGCATCAGCAACGACGTTTTCAGGAGCGACCTATCGCTCAAGGCTCGCGGGATGCTATGCACGATGCTTTCACTTCCCGATGATTGGGAATTCAGCGAGAACGGGTTGCAGGCGATTCTTGCAGACGGCCAGACTTCGATTCGGTCTGCAATCAAGGAGCTTGAGAAGGCTGGGTTCCTATCGCGCACAAGGGAGCGCGACGAGAGCGGGAGAATGGGGCGGTGCGTATGGATTGTCTGCGATTATCCACGCTTTGAAAACCAAAACTTGGTAAATTCCAACTTGGGGAATGAACCCCAATTAAGTACTAAACAACAAAGTACGAATAAACCAACTACTAAAGAATCAAAGAGGGAGACGCGCCACAAGTACGGAGAGTACGAGAACGTCCTTCTCAGTGACTCCGACATGGAGAAGCTAAAAGCCGAGTTCCCCACTGACTGGGAAGAGAAAATCGAGAACCTAAGCAGCTACATGGAGTCGCATGGGAAGACCTACAAGAACCATCTGGCGACGATTCGGAACTGGGCGCTGAAGGACGGGCAGAGGCATTCCCAGCAGCCGAGAAGGGCACAGGAGAACGGCTTCGACAAGAAGATAGACGCCGGCTACTACTACCAGAGCACCGGAGATGAAGAGGTCGACAAGGTTCTCGGACTTGGAAAATACGCGCCGAAGAACAAGTAAGGAGGAAAACGGATATGGATACAAGCGGAATCATCGAGGGGCTTGCCAAGGCGGCAACCAAGAACCACAAACCGCAGGATGGCGACTACATCAAGGACGGCCTGCTCTACTGCGGGAAGTGCCACACGCCCAAGCAGTGCGAGATTGAGTGCGGCGGCAGGGGACTCAAGCCGTATTGCATGTGCAGGTGCGAGGTCGAGCGGGAGGAAAGGCTCAAGGAAGAGGACAGGGTACGCGAGAGGATGCAGCGCGTTGACAGGATGCGCCGCACAGGCTTCCCCGACTCAGAGATGCGTTACTGGACGTTCGCCAACGACGACGGCAAGGATGCCAAGACGATGGCTGCGATGAAGCGCTACGTCGAGAAGTTCCCGCAGATGCTGGAGAACGGCACGGGCCTCATGCTCTACGGAAACGTCGGCAGCGGGAAGAGCTTCGCGGCCGCGTGCATAGCGAACGCACTCATTGAGAGCGGCACGCCGTGTCTCATGACCAACTTCCAGCGCATAGTCAACAAGCTGCAAAACGGTTTCGCCGGAAAGCAGGAGTACATCGACAGCCTTCAGAAATTCGATTTGCTGATTATTGATGATTTTGCTACCGAGCGCAGAACCGAGTACATGACGGAGCAGGTTACGGCAGTCATCGACGCCCGCTATCGCTCGAAGCTGCCACTGATAGTCACGACCAACATCAACCCCCGCGACCTCATGGGTGCCGATGGGATAGGGGAGCAGCGAATCTACAGCCGAATCATGGACATGTGCGTCCCCGTGGCCTTCAATGGGCAAGACCGCCGACGTTCGGACTACGCCGCGAGGACGGCAGCCGCCAAGGGGCTTCTCGGGCTGTGACCGAGCGCGAGCTATCGCAGGCCGTGCATCTCAAGGCGGAGCTGGACGCACTCCGCAGGGTTGCAGCCGAAGAGAGCAGCGAGGACGTGCTGAGGGCGATTGACGCTCAGGCGCGGGCGGTCGAAGCCGCAAGGCTGGAGGTCATGGCCTTCATAGCGACGGTTCCAGACGCGAGGGCCAGGGCGATAGCGGTCATGAGGTTCCTCGAAGGGAAGAGCTGGGAGACGATAGCGAGACGGATGCACTACGAGAGAACAAGCCCAGCCAAGCAGCTCCGCAAGTTCCTCCGTGCTAAAATGTAGCCGCGCCCATAGCGGCGTCTCCTTTCTCTAGCGGCCCGCAAGTCCCGACCTTGCGGGCCGCACCCATATATGGGCAAAAAAGTTTCGGATTCGCGTTTGCAACTGCTCGTTATAGGTATATACAAAGTATCAGCAAGAGTGGAAAGCGAGAGAAATGAACCCCAAATGGCAAAGACAATCTTCGACACCGATTTCCACCCAGAGGACGAGGTTCTTCTCTACGAAGGCTCACGGTTCCATTGGAGTGGCTATGTCGGAGACATGACGGAATCCGACAGGGAGGAATACGACGTGAGCACGTGGTTCCTCCTAGACGAGATGCGCGAAGGGTACAAGGCGCTCTTCGTAAGGTAGAAGAAGGCCCCCAGAGAGGGGGGCTTTTTTATTTTGAAAAATTTCCGATACTCGCGTGCGCAACGTGGATATAGGTGTATACTCGCAATAGCAAGAGGGGAAGAGAGAGAAAGGAAACCCCAATGAAGGTTACGACGTTCAGCATCAACACCACGGACGGTAAGCGCTACGGACTCAAGAACGCAAAGACTGGATAAGTTCTCTACGGAGCCACCGCAAAGTACAAGACCGAGAGCGGAGCAGTCAACTACGCAAAGCGCCACGGATACGAGTTCTAACCGTAAGCCCTCGGAAACGGGGGCTTTTCCATGACAGGAATTGCCTCTTAAAAAATCACCGAGAAGGCTTCACTTTTCTTAAATATCAGTATGTACTTAGATACATCAGGAAGGGAAATGGCAAACGGCACATACCATCGAGATACAGGCCGTCACTGCGAATCCCGGAGAGAAAGAGAAAGGAACGTTATGGAGAAAGTGGACGGGCGCGAACGCTACTCGCTGTGCGGCGGCGCGGTCAAGGCTGAGGACGTGATAGCCGACGTCATGGGGCGCGTCGAATCCGCAGAGGGGTTCAGAATGGCGCAGGCATGGGACGTCGGGAACGCGCTCAAATACCTTTTGAGGGCTGGCAGGAAGGACGCTCTAGACATAGAGCTTGGAAAGGCCGAGAACTACCTGCATCACGCGCTCACGGGCGAATGGCTCGGGTGCCGAATGAGGGGGGGCGAGTAGCCCCGACACCGGGCCACATTCCCGGGGCGGCACCGGTTCCGTCGGTCTCCGATAGACCATCAGGCGGGCGTTCCAGCCGGTGTCGTGCCGGGGGCGTGGCCCCTACACACGCCCCGCCTTCCCGTGGGAGGCACATACGAGAGAACGGAGAAGAACACATGAAGGACATGGCATCGACTGGGGACGCAAAGGCACCGTCGAGGTGCGTGATACGACACACGCGCCTCCCGTGGAGGGCCGCGTGCGCATCGGTCGGGTTCATCGGACTCTGCTGGGTTATCGAGTACGTGTTGATACCGGCTGTGTTGTGGGCGGTACTCGCTCTGTTCGGGGAGGTTCCGGCATGACGGCCCGCATCGAGTTCTCGGTCGGTCTCGTGGCTGGCCTGAGAGCAGAGAGGGAAGTCACGGCGGCATGCGAGAAGGCGATGGGCGCGGCAGATATCAAGGCCCCGGCCTTCGGTCCGCACGAGCCGGTGATAGCCGCCATCGACGTCTACAGGCCGCTGCCGGACAGCAGACAGAGGTGCGTGCGCTCGGAGCCGGACACCTTCAAGCCCGACGCCGTAAGCGAGGCCAAGCTGGTCATTGACGCGCTGACCGGGGTTGCGTGGGCCGACGATGCGCAGGTTGTAGACCTGCACGTGAGGAAGCACCCGAGGGTGCGCGGGCAGGCCGAGCGCATGGACATAACGGTAGCGCCGGGATGGCGCGGTAACGAAACGGAGGACTAACGGATTCGAGTGGTTCGAGTTCTCGCACCATGGAGTCATGGGCGACGGCAATGTCCGCGTCGGGTGCTACAAGCAGGGTTGGCCGGAGGTCTACGAGTGGGAGGACGGCAAGGACAAGCCGACCATATACACGTTCGATGACCTTTCCCGCAAGTTCTTGTTTGACGATTACGAGGAGTACGGCGACACGAGGTACGCCGCCGACGAGTATGACGAGGAGTTTGACTTGCTGGGATGGCACTTCCACTTCTGGGGCGACAATATCGGCGGTACTCCGAGGTACGGTGCGACCATGAGCCGCGACGGAGGGACCTGGGAGTGCGACTACGACTGTATGTTTGGAGCTGGTTTTGATGACATTCACTAGCGAAGAGCGCTGCGAGGTGGCGCAAGAGCTGAGAAAGCAAGCTGCGTATTGCGACGGCTCATTATCCGAATGGTGGCAGCGGTTGCAAGATACCGTGACGGGTGAGGTTGATTTCGCAGACCCGGAAGCGACCTTCAATGCTATTGCAGACCTTATCGACATTACCGATGAAGAGCGATGCGAGGTGGACGAGTGATGCAGGACTACCAAACGCTGGCCCTGAGCTACGCCGAAGAGCTATCCGACCTAAAGCGTCGGTACGCGAGCCTAGAGCGCCACTGCCGGGGGCTTGAATCGAAGCTATCCAAGACGCGCGACCGCATGAAGATGTACCGCGAGCGCTGTCGGGCGTGGGAGAGGGCGCTGGCCAACGTGGACAGTCTTCATTGGTGCTTTATGCGTGATGAAAAACCAGCGTCATCGGATATGGCATATGGCGTAGCGGTATGCGCCGCGCTCATCCGCAAAGATGTAGGGCCGACCTATCCGAGCGCCAATTGCGAAGAGCTACGCCCCAGGGTTCTAAATCGTGCCCCCGCTCCAGAAACGGACAAACCTGAATAGCCGATTCTGAGCGCGTACAAGGCGTGGTTTTGGCTTGACCATATACGGACTAGGGTGGGGCGGTTATCGCGCCGATATCGCGTCCTGAGCAAGCGAGAACGGCAAATCTAGCGAACGAAGAAAGGAAGTCAGATGAATATCGAGCTACCCAAAGACGCCGAGGGCCGCGAGATTCCGCTGGACACCAAGACCCTGTATGAAGATAACGGCGCTTTGCGTAAGGTAATTAAGTTTATCGTCTACCCATACGAAAAACGTCGGATGGAAAGTTTGCCTTAAAAACGGTTTTGACGATGAGATGCATGACCCGAACTCCCTGCACCTCACCCCGCCCGAAAGCTGGGAGAGGTTGGAAGAGGACTTACGTAGAGCGTCAGAACGCAATTTTGTTACTTCATACTGTCGATATTTCAACACCACTAACAGATGCGTCAATTGTTCGATTCACAACGACGATGGCTGTCGCATACATAAAGACGAGTGTGCGTTCGGGGACATTCTCGACCGTATCCGCAAACTGAGGGGTGAGAGCGAATGACGACCATGAAGCCGTGCCCGAAGTGCCATTCGACTGAGCACCTGCACATCGGGATAAACGAGGACTACCTGAACCGTACCCTGTCAGCGATAGTCGTCTGCAAGGAGTGCAACATCTACGCGCAACGCGACTATGTACTCACCGGGCCGTTCGCCAGACAGTGTCGCCCGAGCGACCTGCAGCTGACTCTAGATGCCATACGGCAATGGAACGAGACATGCGATGACTGGGAAGGGGTGTTCGACCATGAATAAACTGAAGACGTGCCCGTTCTGCGGCGGAGATGCCGAGTTCGCGAACGGCGTATTTTGGGGCTGCGAGCTGTTCAAGGTCAGGTGCGGTAACAAAGACAAGTGCTTGATTCTACCAGAGACAGACGCCTACTTCATAAAGCAACAGGCCGCAGAGGCATGGAATAGGAGGGCGAAATGGTAGCTCCGGCATCGACAAAATACAAGGTGAGCAAGAAGGTTATCAAGCGCTACTTGGCAGACCATGACCTCACGCAGAAGCAGCTGGCGCAGATGCCGGGCACTAAGGAGAAGCGCGAGGCCGTCGAGTTCCTACGCACCCACAGGTGCGCCGACGAGGGCTGCGCGTACAAGACCGTAGGCGACTGCTACGGGTGCATCAAGGCGAGCAGGGCGCTGTTCGGGAACGATGACGCGCTCTGCAACCTAGACAGCTCGGGGCCGGGCATGTGGCAGAAACTGGCAGACCTAATCGAAGGGAAGAACTGATGAATTAGGACGCAATCAAGGAAATCGCGAAGAAGTTGGGCGTGGGGGCGAACTATCTCGCCGAGCACCTCGTGGACTTCGCGCCGCAGCGGGGCATGTTCAAGGCGATTCAGGACTTGGCGGGAGTCCTGCTGATGGGTTTCATCCTCGCGCTCATCGTTTTCGTCATGCGCAAGGCCTTGAAGACGGAAGGCGACGAGGCATGGGGCTACGACAAGCCCTTCGTCGTGGTCGTACTCACTGCATTCGGATTGGTTGCGCTCGTAATCTTCGGGCGCTTCGCCACTGACGCCGTTACGCATCCGGCCGTTCCGCAAGTGGCGATGATTAACGACATGCTGGAGATGGTGCAGCAATGATGAGGGACACCGACATGCTGGCAGACTTAATCGACAACCGGAGGTGATGCGCATGGCAACTGAAGCTCAAATCAAGGCCCAGAAGAAATACAACTCGGAGAATACGCGTCAGGTTCACCTTAAGCTGAACCGCCGCACCGACGAGGACGTGCTGGAAAAGCTCGACAGCGTGCCAAGCAAGCAGGGCTACATCAAGCAGCTGATACGCGCCGATTTGAAAAAATAGGAACTAACGGGAATCCGAGAGGGTTCCCGTTTTTTATTTTGAAAAACTTCCGATTCTCGCTTCCTTCATCGTTCCCGCAATTCCCGCTCCACGTGCCGTATAATAAAGGGAGTGTAAAAAACAAATCGGAAGAGCTGAAGTGGATATATGCAGGAATTCTGGGCGAAGTTGCTATGGGTGTGCATCCCGTCTGCGTTGGCAGCGACCGCAACGCTCGTGTCGAATCCGGGTCTAGATTCGCAGTTCGCAATCTACTCGGCGGCGGCAGTCGTCGCCCTTCTGGGCATAACGCTGGCGAACAGGCGCGTCGAGAAGGAGAAGGCCGAAGAGGAAAACGAGCTGTTCAAATCGGCCTTGCGGGCGCTGCTGAGAAGCGAGCTCATGCGGACGCATCATCATGCCGTGCGGGACGGCCACGCCTCGACGGTCGACAAGGAAGTAATGGAGCGCACCTATCAAAGCTACCACAGGCTAGGCGGCATCGCCACGAACCTCCACGACGAGATGATGGCGTTGCCGACAAAGGACGATTAGGAAGGTGGAAAGAATGAAAGAGTACATCATAAACGACAAACTGTACCACGGGCTCAAGTGGGCCGGGCTTATCGCATGCCCGGCAGTCGCTACTTTCGTGGGCGCGGTGTTCCCGGCGTGGGGCATCCCGAACGCCGATGCAGTCGTGCTCACGCTCAACGCGACCGGGGTTCTCATCGGTGCGTTGATTGGAGTAAGCGCGGCAACGTCGAAGCAGGTATCTGAAAGGAGCGAGTAGAAATGGCAATGCAGGGAATCGACATCAGCGGCTGGCAGGCGGGAATCGACCTCTCGAAGGTCCCATGCGATTTCGTAATCGTAAAGGCGACGCAGGGCGTGAATTTCGTCTCGGAAGCCTGCGACTCGCAGGTTCAGCAGGCAATCAGCCTCGGCAAGCCGTTCGGCTTCTATCATTACGTGGGCGGCTCTGGAGCACAGGCAGAAGCCGACTTCTTCATCGACCATTGCGCGGGATACTTCGGCAAGGGCATCCCGTGCATCGACTGGGAGAGCGGCGAGAACACCGCATGGGGAAACACCGACTACCTCAAGCAGCTCGTTCAGCGCGTAATCGACCGCACGGGCGTGAAGCCGCTTATCTATGCATCGGCGAGCTCCTTCCCTTGGGACGTCGCGCAGGCTCTCGGCTGCGGCGCATGGGTCGCTCAGTACGCCGACAACAACGCCACAGGGTACCAGGACGCTCCGTGGAACGAGGGAGCCTACGACTGCGCCATTCGCCAGTACTCGTCTTGCGGACGCCTCGACGGATACTCTGGCAACCTCGACCTCGACAAGGCATACATGGATGCCGCCGCGTGGGCAAAGTACGTGGGCGCGTCGAGCGCCCAGCAGACCGGTTGGATTAAGCAGGATGGCCGCTGGTGGTACAGGCATGCAGACGGCTCGTATACCAAGAGCGGTTGGGAGAAGATTGACGGCAAATGGTACCTCTTCGATGCTGACGGCTGGATGCTGACCGGATGGCAGCAGGTCGGCGGCAAGTGGTACTACCTCACCGATTCCGGCGCGATGGCAACCGGATGGGTGAACGACGGCGGCAAGTGGTACTACATGGACCCTGGCACGGGAGCGATGCACGCGGCTGACGTCGAGAGCATCGGCGGAAAGTGGTATGCCTTCGGCGCGGACGGCGAGATGCAGTATGGCGTGGGTTCCGATGCAAGCGGCGCACTGAAGGTGTAGGCGGCAAGACAACTGAGCAAGACCACGAAGCGGGTCTCGTCTAGTCGGCGAGGCCCGCTCGGTGGTCGAAGGGAGGACGCACACGGGAGCATACAGGGCCTGCAGCAGGTGCGGGAAGATGCATGCATACGGTGAGCCTTGCCCGATGAAGAAGCCAGCCTACAGCTACGAGAGGACGGGAGCGGACAGGCTGCGCTTCACGTCACGGTGGAAGAGGAAGAGCCTTCAGGTCAGGGACGATGCGCACTGGATGTGTGAGGTATGCCGCGACCAAGGGAAGGTCACGACCGAAGGGTTGCAGGTCCACCACATAGACAAGCTGCGCGATGACCCAGACGGGCTGATTGAGGACGGCAACCTCGTGTGCCTATGCATGATGCATCACAGGATGGCTGACGATGGCGAGCTTACGAAGTATTACCTGCGCGGGCTTGCGGCCAAGAGGATTGAGGGCTACTAACGAGGGCTATCATCCTTGGCGGGATGGCATAGGGGAACGCTGTGGATAACTTGGGGGGGACAATCCCCCCCTACCCTATGGGGAATTCGGGCGCGCTGCCGCGCTATCAACAAGCCCCAGTACAGAGATAAAATTTCTAATCCGCTGGGCTTTTTTGGAAAACAGCGGTTTTTGGGCTTAAAACTGCGATTATCATTCAATAAGGGCGATTATCGGGGATTCTTTCGAGCGTTTCCCCCATAGCGCCCTCGAACGTATCGAGAAGGGAGTTTTCAAGGCATGGAAAAGAAAACCGAGGTGGCGAAGAATATGGCAAAGAAGAGCCTTGACGAACAGGCGCAGGAAATCCTGAAGATAGCCGAGGAAGCTGGCGTTCAAACAAACTTCTTCTTCGTAACCACCTTCAAGCGCTATCAGGTGCAGCTGAGCAACCTCTCCGAGCTTGAGAAGGCAATCAAGGAAACGGGAACGCTAGTTACGAAGGAGTACGTGAAGGGCCGCGCGAACATCTACGTCAACCCAGCGGTCACGGAGTACAACAAGACCACCGACAGCGCCAACCGCACGGTGACCACGCTAATGAAAATCATCAAGGGATTCGCCAAGGAGGACGAGGAGCGCGACGCGGACTTCGACCCGCTGATGGCAATCATCAATGGTGAGGACAATGGCGGGGAATAAGGGCTACGAGTACTGCGAGCGTGCGATAGGCGCGGAAACCACCCCGAAGTATGTGAAAGGTGAAGTATAATACACGGTAGAAAGGAGCAAATCATGGAATCCTATACCGTGTATAAGCACACATCACCATCAGGCAAAGTGTATATAGGCATTACGAAGCTTGGCGTTGAAAGACGGTGGCAAGGTGGCAGGAACTATAAGAACAGTACGCATTTCAACAGCGCAATAGCCAAATACGGGTGGGACAACATAAAGCATGAGGTTCTATGCGACGGCCTTTCCCGCGAGGACGCAGAGAACAAGGAAATAGAGCTTATAAAAAGTACGACAGCACCAACCCTGAAAAAGGCTACAACATCGAGCGCGGCGGCAATACTCCGAAGATGTCAGAAGAGACGCGCGCAAAAATCAGTAAGGCTCTAACGGGACGCAAATGCCCGAACAGAAGAAAACACACAGAAGAGGAAAAGCGGGCGATAAGCGAAAAGCTGAAGGGTCGCCCATCGCCAATGAAAGGCAAGCATTGGAGCGTTGAGCAACGTGCCGCAGTGGGAACCTCCATCGTATGCGTAAACACAGGCGAAGAGTTTTACAGCATAAGAGAAGCGTCGCGCGTCACTGGGTGCGACAGGGCGGGTATAGCAAGGGTTCTCAAGGGGGAATATTCGCAGACAAGGGGGATGAAGTTTGAATATAAAAGACAACAAAGCTTATAAATTCTGTCAGGAAAGCTACGGAAAACAAACCTGCCCCAAGTACGTTAAAAAGCAGATGCGCCTATGGATGGACGTCTGCGATGGCAAGAGCGACAAGTACTTCGTCAGCGCCGAGAAGATTCACCAGATGGAGTCGATTCTCAAACTGCTCGTCATGCCCAAGGGCCTGAAGGCTGGGCAGACGCTTTACGAATGCACCACTGGATACCAATGGCTGCTGTACACGGCTGTTCTATGCACCGTCCACAGCGACAATCCCGAGAAGCGGCGCTACGAAATCGGACTGCTGGAAATCGCCCGCAAGAACTTCAAGACGTACACGGTAGCGACCATCTTCATTATCCTCATGCTGACCGAGCCGCAATTCGCGGAGTTCTTCTCGGTCGCACCAGACGGGGCGCTTTCAAGGCAGATTCGCGAAGCGATATCGCAGACGCTGCGCTCGTCCCCGCTTGCGTACGAGTACAAGGGAAACAAGCGTTTCAAGATTCTGCGCGATTGCATCACTTTCAAGCCGAAAAGCTCGACATACGTTCCTCTGAGTTATTCAACGTCTCGAATGGATGGCCGACTTCCCAGTGCCTTCTGTGCTGATGAGGTCGGCGCTCTCCCTACGAGCTACGCGGTCGAAGCAATGAAGTCTGGACAGCTCAACATCTTGAACAAGCTGGGATTCGTTATCAGCACCAAGTACCCGACCATCGACAATCCCTTCGAGGATGAGGTGGCATACGCCAAGAAGGTGCTGGATGGAATCGCCGAGGATGATACGCTGTTCGCGCTGCTCTACGAGCCAGACGATACGAAGGACTGGATGACGGATGATTTGGTCATGCGCCAGGCAAATCCCGTCAGCTTGGAAATCCCCGAAATCTGGGAAGACCTAAAGAAGAAACGCGCCTACGCAATAGCGGTCGAATCGGCACGCGAGAACTTCCTGACTAAGCACTGCAACATCATCTACCAAGGGCAGGGCGCCGAGACGTTCATCGACGTCGCGGACGTTCAGGCATGCAAGGTCGCAGACATCGACTGGCGCGGGCGCGTGGTGTATCTAGGCTTGGACTTGTCGGAGACGAACGACAACACGGCGGTTGCTATGGTGGCGGCAGATGATGACGGAAACATCCTCGCCGATGTTTTCGCGTTCGTTCCAGAAGGTCGCATTCCCGAGAAGAACGCCTACGAGAAAATCGACTACAACGAGTTTGTCAGGGCTGGGAAGTGTGTCGCCTGCGGTGACAGGGTAATCGACTACAAGGTAGTCGAGGACTTTATCCTCGGCATCGAGGAAAAGTACGGCGTGCAGGTGCAGGCAATCGGCTACGACCGATGGAATGCGCTCAGCACCGCGCAGAAGCTGGAGGGCGCGGGATACAACACCGTCGAAATCAGGCAGCATTCCAGCGTGCTCCATAGCCCGACAAAACTTCTGAAAGAAAAGGTGCTAAACGAAGAGTTTGAATATACGGATAACAAGCTGCTTGAAATAAATTTTCAAAACGCTCGATGCACATACGACACGAACCGCAACATGTACGTTACGAAAAAGAAGTCGAAGGGCAAAGTGGACATGTGTGTCGCTCTCATAAACGCTTTATACTTGTTGCAACAGGACGTTGTTTTCGGTCAGATGCCCGACTTCACCGTTCAAGTCATATAGCGCAAGGCAGAGACATGAGTTATACGGCATACATGCACATAACACCAAGCGGTAAAAGATATATCGGCATTACATGCAGGAAGCCAGAATACAGATGGAACAGCGGCAAGGGATATGAAGCCAATAAGCACTTTCACAACTCGATTAATAAATACGGTTGGGACAACATAAAGCACGTAATCGTATTGAGCGGAGTTTCGAAAGAACGCGCTTGTGAAGTCGAAAAGAACCTTATAAACAAGTTCGACACAACAAACAGCGAGAAGGGATACAACCACAGCACTGGCGGTGAATGCGGTGGCGCTGGAGTTGCTTTCACGAAAGAGCGCAGGCGCAAGATAGGTGAAGCCCATAAGGGCATGAAACATACCGCCGAAGCAAGAAAGAAAATGAGCGAAGCGCATACTGGCTTGCAGACATGGAACAAAGGTCGGCATTGGACGTCAGCCGAAAAAGAAGTAATGGCGGCAGCTCAAAGGACTCACAAGGAAATTAGATGCGTTGAGACGGGGGCGACATACCTGAGCACAAGGGACGCAGAGAGAAAAACGGGGATAAACCGCTCTTCGATATGCGGCTGCTTGCGCAAGAGGAAGAACTGCAAAACAGCAGGCGGTTACCACTGGGAATACGCGCAGAATTAACGAAGGGGTGATTCTATGGGATGGTTCAGCGATAGATGGGAGCGCAAGCGCTCCACCGAGAACGTCATCGGCAATGACGGCACGGTGAACGACGTGCTCTTGCGTGCATTGCTCGCAAACGAGCCAATCGACCGCGACAAGGCGATGATGCTTCCAGCGGTATCTGGCGCCGTTGACTTCATCACGAGCGCAGTGGCCTGTATGCCGGTGCGCCTGTACCGCACCAAGAAGGGTGTGGTCGAAGAGGTGGAAAACGACCCGCGAACGAAGATGCTCAACGGGGACACGGGTGACACGCTGGATGGGTTCCAGCTCAAGAAGGCGATGGTCGAGGACTACCTCATGGGCAAGGGCGGCTATTGCTACATCGAGCGCAGCCGCAACGACGTGACGGGCTTGTTTTACGTGAAGTGCGACGCGGTGAGCATCAACATCAACAGCGACCCGATTTACAAGTCCTACGACATCATCGTCGGTGACGGGACGTACAAGCCCTTCGAGTTCATCAAGATTCTCCGCAACACGAAGGACGGCGCAAGCGGCGTCGGCCTTACGGTCGAGGTCGCCAAGGCCCTTGAGACTGGATACCAGACGCTCATGTACCAGCTTGGGCTGGTGAAGGCTGGCGGAAACAAGCGAGGGTTCCTGAAAAGCCAACGCAAGCTGGGCCAAGAGGAAATCGACGCGCTCAAGAGCGCATGGTCGAAACTTTACGGCAACAGCGAAGAGAACGTCGTGGTGCTCAACAACGGCCTTGAGTTTCAGGAAGCTTCGAGCACATCAACCGAGATGCAGCTCAACGAGAACAAGCGGACGATGGCGGACGAAATCAACGGAATCTTCCACATCAAGGAAGACTTCGAGGAGACGTGGAAGTTCGCAATCTACCCCATCGTGCGGGCTTTCGAGACGGCGCTCAACCGCGACCTTCTCCTTGAGCGCGAGAAGCGAAATTACTTCTTCGCATTCGACAGCCGCGAAATCATCAAGGCGAGCTTCAAGGAGCGTTACGAGACGTACCAGCTCGCAAAAGAATGTGGCATAATGACAATCAACGAAATGCGCCGCAACGAGAACATGAACGAGGTTCAGGGGCTTGACATCATCGACCTCGGACTCGGCTCCGTTCTCTTCGACACCGCCACGGGAGAGACGTACACTCCGAACACGGACTCCACGAAGGCGGCTTGCATTTCGGATTCTGGCGGCGCAATTCAGGCACAAGGGGGTGAAGCAAATGCAGATTAACATCCGTGAGGACAGCGTTGAAATCGAGGGCTACGTCAACGCCGTCGAGCGAAACAGCAAGCCGCTGCTTTCGCGCATGGGCAAGTTCATCGAGCGAATCAAGAAGGGCGCGTTCGCGCGTTCCCTGAAGCGCAACGACGATGTTCACGTCCTGCTCAACCACGACTGGCAGCGCGACCTCGGCAGCACCAAGAAGGGCAACCTCGAGCTGACCGAGGACAACATCGGGCTTCGCGCCAAATGCACCATTTCCGACAAGGAAGTCATGGAGATGGCGAAGCGCGGTGATTTGGTGGGCTGGTCTTTCGGTTTCTACGACCGAGACGTGAAGAACGGCGTCGAGAACGGTATGCTCACCCGCGAGGTGAACGACCTAGACCTCGAAGAGGTTTCCATCCTCGACCGCTCCAAGGTGCCAGCCTACGACGGCACGCTCATCATGGCACGCAGCGAGGATTCCGAGAACGACATGTTTCTGTCGGAATCCTTCGACGGGGATGCCGAACCGCCCGAGACGCGGGATGACGGACAGCAGCAGGAACCGCAGCAAGAACCGCAGCAGGAAATCAATTACGACAAGTACAAGGCAATGATTGCCGAGATGAAGGAGGGCTAACATGCCGAAGATTTTCCACACCCGCTCCCTGAGGTACAAGAACCTCATGGAGCTGAAGAACGACAAGATTGAGAAGGCCGAGAAGATTCTCGCCGACGCCGAGGTGAACAAGCGCGAGCTTACCGAGGACGAGGCCGCAGAGCTTGCAGAGATTTGCGACGATGTGAAGCGCATCAAGGAAGCGCTCAAGATTGGCGACGAGCTTGACGATTCCAAGGACAAGCAGCCGAAGCAGGAGCCTGCGCCCGCTGGCGGCGAGCCGAAGCCGACTCAGGAGCAGCAGGAGCGCCGCGCCTTCGAGAACTACATCCGTGGCCGCATCGTTCACGAGCGTGCTGGCGAGCTGACCAAGACCGACAACGGTTCGGTCATCCCGACCACAATTGCCCAGCAGATTATCAAGAAGGTTTACGACATCTCTCCGATTCTTGAGAAGTCGCAGAAGTACAACGTCAAGGGCAAGCTCCAGATTCCGTACTACGACACCACGGACGGCGGCATCACCGTTGCTTACGCCGAGGAGTTCAAGCCGCTGACTTCCAGCAACGGCAAGTTCAAGAACATCGAGCTTGACGGCTTCCTCGCCGGTGCGCTTTCCAAGATTAGCAACTCGCTTATCAACAACAGCCAGTTCGACATCGTTTCCTTCGTGGTCAACCAGATGGCCGAGGATATCGCGCGTTTCATCGAGCACGAGCTGCTTATCGGCACGAGCGACAAGGTGACCGGCCTTTCCACCATGAAGAACAAGGTGACCGCAGCGGCTGCTAACGCTATCACCTCCGACGAGGTTGTGAAGCTGAAGGACAGCATCAAGGACGTTTACCAATCCAACGCAATTTGGATTATGTCCAGCAATACCCGCACCGCGCTCCGACTGCTGAAGGGTTCCGATGGCCACTACCTGCTTCAGGACGATATCACGTCCCCGTTCGGTTCCACGCTGCTCGGCAAGCCCGTGTACGTTTCCGACAACATGCCCGACATCGCTGGCGACAAGGCCGTCATCTACTACGGCGACATGACTGGCCTTGCCACTAAGTTCTCGGAGAACATCACGACGCAGGTTCTTCGCGAGAAGTACGCAGACGAGCACGCCACTGGCGTTGTCGCTTGGTTCGAGTTCGATTCCAAGGTGCAGGACGAGCAGAAACTTGCCGAGCTGGTGATGGCCAGTGCATAAGGCGCTGAAGTCCTTCAGCGGCGCAATCTCGATGCACGAGGGCGAGACGCGCGAGATTGACAACGACGAGCTGGTGGCCGACCTGCTGAAGGCGGGCTACATCGAAGAGGTCAAGCCAAAGCGCGGCAGGAGCACCAAGAAGTCTGGGGAGCCGAATCCCCAAGAGTAAGGGGGAAACGACATGAACCAGATTGCGAAAGTCTCGGAGGTCACTTCGACCGACCTCGCGGAATGCCTGCGAGTCGGCGAGGTGACTCCGTACGAGGACGGGTACCTCAGCACTCTAATTGGCGCGGCGACAGCCTATATGTGCAAGTACACGGGGCTTACGACCGCGCAGCTTGACGAGTCTCAGGACTTCGTCCCAGTGCTTTTGGTGCTTTGCCAAGACATGTACGACAACCGCGCGCTGTACGTTGACTCCGCGAACGTCAACCGCATGGTGCAGAGCATCCTCGACATGCACTCCGTCAACCTTCTCCCTTCGGTGATGCAAGATGATTAACGCTGGGAAGTACAAGCACCTCATCCAAATCGTCAAGCCGAAGGTATCGCACGACGCGGAGGGGTTCCCGACCACGATTGACGAGCCTGTGCTGGAAGCCTACGCGAGCGTGAGAACGACGAGAGGCTACACGCTCATCAAGAGCGGCACGAGCTTCGAAGCGGCAACGACTAACTTCACGATTCGCTACCCGCCTGAAACGAGAATTGACCGCGATATGGTCGTTCTGTTCGGCGGAAGGCGATACGAGATTCAATATCTCAATAACATCAACTACGCCAACGTAGAGCTTGAGATACAAGGAGCGGAGGTGACGCACTGATGGCAGCATTCGACGAACAGCTCCCGACCGAGCTTATGGAGCAGTTCGAGTTCCTCGACAAAAGCACCGACACGATGCTCAAGGAAATGACGCGCGAGGGGGCGAAGAAGGTCTTGGCGAACGTCAAGGCCAACGTCCCGTCGAGCTTCAGGAAGTCGGGCATCATGAAGTGTCTGAAGCTGACCCGCTCGTACAAGACGCCTTCCGATGACGGCGTTGCCACCAAGGTCGCGTTCTACGGCTACTTCACCAACGAGGACGGGACGAGAACGCCAGCGCCGCTGGTGTGCAACCTGTTCGAGTACGGGCGCAGCAACTCGCCGTACCCTCGGCACCCTTTCATGCGCCGCAGTTTCGTTAGCAGCGAAATCGAATCGGCGATGAAAAAGGTGCAGGACAAGTACCTGCCGAAGGGGTGAGCCGATGAACGATGAAATAGTCAAGATTTTCGACGGCTTCACCGTCGGCGGCAAAGAGGTTCCCGTGCGGTTCCTGACCTACGAGGGACATGGCGAGCCTTACGTCATCTTCAGCCGCGAGTATGACGATAGCTCGTATTCCGGCGATGATTCATTGCTGGGGTACGTGACGTATTACGACTTCGATGTGTACAGCAAGGGCAACCACACTGCACTCGTAGAAGCAGTCAAGAAGGTTCTCGAAGACGCGGGATGGACTTGGCAGCCGTCCCACTCTTCTGGGGACATGTACGAGAGCGACACGGGATACTTCCACGTGACGCTCAGTTTCGCAAAGGAAAGAGGGATTTAGATGGCAAAAATCGGCCTTACTAACATCTGGTGGGGAAAACTCACTGAAGCCGAGGACGGAGCACCGACCTACGATGGCGCGAAGTCTTTCGGCAAGGCGGTGTCCTGCAAGGTTTCCGTGACCAACAACGACGCGACGCTCTACGCCGATGACGCCCTTGCCGAATCCGACAAGAGCTTCAACAGCGCGTCCGTGACGCTCGGTGTCGCAGACGATGACGATACGATTTTCGCGCCCATCCTCGGGCACACAGTCAATAGCGGCAAGGCGGGCAATGGCGAGATGGTGCGCAACGCCAACGACGTCGCCCCCTACATCGGCCTCGGTCGCGTCATCACCAAGATGGTCAACGGAGCCCTGAAGTACAAGGGCGAGTTCCTGTACAAAGTGAAATTCTCTGAGCCGTCACAGGAGGACGAGACGAAGGGCGAGAAGGTTGACTTCAAGACGCCTGAAATCGAGGGTTCTGCGGCGAGCCTTGCGAACGGCAACTGGTCTGCTACGCAGACGTTCGACACCAAGGAAGCCGCCGTCACCTGGGTCAAGGACAAGCTCAAGGCGGCCAGCGTCTAACGGCGCGGCCTAAAGGATGTGCGATAATGGGTCATGGGCAATCGCCGTGGCCCATTGTTTTAAGGAGGAAGGAACTACATGAAAAGCAAGTTGCAGGTAATCGAGTACAAAGACAAGACGTACAAGCTCGCTTTCGACCTCAACGTCATGGAGGCAATCCAAGACGAGTACGGCAGCATCGAGGCGTGGGGCAAGCTCGTGGAGCCTGAAGATGGTGAGCCTAACATCAAGGCGCTCGTTTTCGGAGCCACGCAGATGATTAACGAGGGCATCGAAATCTCGAACGACGAGGACGGCACCGACGAGAAGCCGCTCACGCATCGCAAGGTGGCCCGCATCCTAACGGCTGTCGGCCTTGAATCCGTGACGAGCAAGGTGCAGCAGACGGTGGTCGATTCCGCAGCAGATGATTCAAAAAACGCATAGTCCACGACGAAGACGTGATTTTCGATTATGACCCGACCATTAACTTCGCGTGGTACTACTTCATCGGGCGGACGCGCTTGGGGCTTTCGTCCGACAGGGAAGTCGGGAGACTGACGCTCAGACGGTTTCGGGCGCTTTACCAAGCGTACAAGGACACGTTCGACATAGAGACGCGGATGAGGTCGAGCGGGTCAACGTATGCCAAGCTCGAAGCGCAGTCCATGAGCGACGAGGAATGGTTTTAACTAGGGGGTGGTTATATGGCAAGTTTCGGTGGCGCGGTCAAGCTACAAGGCGAGAGCGCGTACCGCGCCGCATTACGCAACATCACGCAAAACCTTAAAGAGGTTTCGTCCGAACTGAAGCTCGTGTCATCGCAGTACGACAAGAACGACACGAGCATCGAAGCGCTGACCGCAAAGCAGACGGCGCTGACCCATCGGCTCGAAGAGCAGAAGTCGAAACTCTCGGTGCTGCGCGAGCAGTACGAGAAGATGGGCGGCGAGTACCAGCAGAATAAGGAGAAGCACGAGCAGCTAGTTGCGTCGTACAACCGCGAGAAGTCCGAGCTTGAACGCATCGGGCGCGAGCTTGGAACGACTTCACCCGAGTACAAGAAGCAGGCAGAGGTGGTCGAAAAGCTGAAAGAGCAGGTCGATAAATCGACTGCGGCGAACGACCAGAACGAGCGCTCCATGTCTCGTATGCGCACGCAGATGAACAGCGCGCAAGCGGACATCAACAAGACCGCGAACGAAATCAAAGACCTAGAATCTCAGATGGGCAAGTCCGCAACTTCAAGCGGAAAGCTCGGAGAATCAGTCGAGGACGCTGGGGAGAAGGCGCGAAACGCAGAGGGCGGATTCACCGTCCTGAAGGGCGCTATCGCAAACCTCGCTGGCAACATCATCACGTCGGCAATAAACGGCGTGCAGAGCCTTGTGGGCGAAGCAATCAACTCCTCCGATGCTCTGAAGAAGTTCGAATCGACCATGAGCTTCGCGGGTTACGACGATTCGACAATCGCAAAGGCAAAGAATGACATGAAGACGTACGCCGACCAGACGGTGTACGACCTCGACACGGTTGCCAACACGACCGCGCAGCTCGCTGCTAACGGCATTCAGGACTACACGGGTCTGACGCAGGCCGCAGGCAATTTGAACGCCGTCGCTGGCGGTAACGCCGATACGTTCAAGAGCGTCGCCATGGTTCTCACGCAGACGGCTGGCGCTGGCAAGCTCACGACGGAGAACTGGAACCAAATGGCTGACGCGATTCCCGGCGCGTCCGGCAAGCTGCAAGAAGCGTTGCAGCAGAACGGCGCGTACACGGGGAATTTCCGCGACGCTATGGCCCAAGGCCAAATCACGGCTGACGAGTTCAATCAGGCAATCATGAGTCTGGGCTTCACCGACGCTGCCCAGCAGGCCGCTACTTCCACGTCAACTTTCGAGGGCGCGATGGGAAACATGCAGGCGGCTGTCACTGACGGTCTCATGCAGATTTACGATGCAATCGGCTCCGAGAACGTCACTGGGTTCATCAACTCAATCAGCGACGGCGTTTCCAAGGTCATCCCGCCAATCAAGAAAGGCATATCGTGGCTGAAGGACAACCTGCCTACGATAGCGCCGCTTCTGGCCGGAATCTCCGCAGCGCTGGGCGGCATCATGGTCGCGCAGAAGGTCGAAGCGATGGTCAAAGCGTTCAGGAGCTGGAAGACCGCGACCGAGGGAATGACGGTGGCGCAGCAGCTTCTCAATGCAGCGCAGCTCGCGTCCCCAATCGGGCTGGTTGTCGGGCTTGTCGCCGGGCTTGTCGCCGCAATAGTCGTGCTCTGGAACACGAACGAGGGTTTCCGAGACGCGGTCATGAACGTGTGGAACGGCATCAAGGACTTCATCGGCGATGCGGTTCAGGCAATCGGGGACTTCTTCTCTAACCTCGGCACCACAATCTCGCAGCTGCCGCAGATGTTCGCCGACTGGCTGAACAACGTCATCGCAACGGTCACTGGGTGGGTTTCGAACATGGCGGCACAGGCGGCTAGCGCAGGCTCGCAGTTCGTGCAGAACGTCGTGAATTTCGTCCAGAACCTTCCGTATAACATCGGCTACCTGCTGGGGACTGTCATCGGCAACGTCATCTCGTGGGTTACCGATATGGCGAGCAACGCCGCTTCGGCTGGCTCGCAGTTCGTGGAGAACGCCATCAACTTCATCCAGAACCTTCCCGCGAACGTCGCGAGCTTCCTGAGCAACGTCATTTCCAACGTCGTCGGCTGGGCTTCGAACATGGCATCCAACGCTTCACGTGCTGGCTCGCAGTTCCTGAGCAACGCAATCAACTTCGTCTCGCAGCTGCCCGGGCGCATCGCAAACTTCTTGGGCAACGTCATCTCGAACCTCGGTTCGTGGGCCGGGCAGATGGCGAGCAAGGGCGCAGCGGGCGCAAGGAGCATGTTCAACGCGGTGGTCAACGGGTTGGCCTCGCTGCCGGGTCGCGTTCTCAGCATCGGCGGTGACATTGTGCGCGGCATCTGGAACGGTATCAGCGGTGCCGCTGGATGGCTGGCAGGCAAGGTGAAGAGCTTTGCGTCTGGCATCCTCGACGGCATGAAGTCGGCACTCGGCATCCACTCGCCTTCGCGGCTGTTCCGCGACCAAGTCGGTAAGTACATCGCACAGGGCATCGGCGAGGGTTTCACCGACGAGATGGGCAGCGTTGTCGGGCAGATGCAGGACGCCATGCCCGACCCTTCGGCTTTCGTGAGCGACCAGCAGGTTGCCTACAGCGGCTATTCCGCAGCCGGGACGGTCGCCAATTCCAGCGTCGTTGACGCTGTCATCGAAGCCCTCGGACGCGTACACATCGTGCTCGACGATGAGGTTGCAGGCAAGTTCGTGGAGCGCACGGTCACGAACGCGATTTACGCATAGGAGGTGTTTCATATGATTAACTACGTCGAGCTGAACGGCGAGAAGAGCACGAGCGTCAAGGGGCTGATAATCCAGTCCCTTCCGCCAATCAGCAAGCCGAAAATGCGCACGTCCATCGAGGCAATCGACGGGCGCGACGGGGATGTAGTCACGAAGCTGGGCTATTCCGCCTACGACAAGCAGCTGAGCATCGGCCTTCACGGTGACTTCGACATCGACGATGCAATCTCCTTCTTCGATTCTGAGGGCGAGGTCGTCTTCGGCAACGAGCCTGACAAGTACTACCGCTACCAGATTCTCGACCAAATCGACTTCGAGCGGCTGGTGAGGTTCCGCACGGCGAAGGTCAAGATGCACGTGCAGCCCTTCAAGCACGACGCGGTAGACAGGACTTTCGACATCGTGAACCAATTCCTGCACATCGAGGATTCGACGGCTAGCAAGTTCGGCATCACAGCCACTTCGAGCGACGGAAGCATCAGGGTAGCCGGAAATGCGACGAGCGATGTCGATATTGAGGTTCCAGTCGAGAGCTTGTCGCTCTCTGGAAGCTACACCCTGACCGCTTCGGCTAGCGGCAGCGCCGCCGGGTGCGCGCTAAGGCTCATCGACGGCTCACCGTCCAAGTCTTTCGGCGACTCGTACATGGAGCTGAAGAGCAACGGCGATTCGACCATGACCGCGACGGCTGACTCGAACGCCGAGTATGACGCGCTCTGGCTCGACATTAGGGCCGGGACTTCTGTAGACTTCACGTTGAGCGTCACAATGGCGAGCAACAGCTTCAGCGAGATTTCGCTGACGAATCGCGGGAACGTCGTGTCAAGGCCGACCGTCACGGTGTACGGCAGCGGCAACGTCGAGCTTGCAATCAACGCGGTTACCGTGCTGTCGTTCTCAATCGATGACGGATACATCACGATAGATGCCGAGGAAATGAACGCGTATCATGGTGATGCCCTGATGAACCGACACGTCACGGGCGATTACGCCGACTTGCGCCTGAACGTCGGGGAGAACGTCATATCATGGCGCGGTGACGTTACCGGAATCAGGGTAGAAGATTTTTCGAGGTGGTTATGATGCGAACTAATTTCGCGATGGAGGACAAGTACATCCGCATGGTTCGCGGTGACACGCTCTCGTTCGGCTTGCAGGTCTGCGACGAAGAGGGAGCGCCTTTCGGGCAGGATTTGGAGCGTGCCTGCTTCACCTGCAAGTCCAACCGCAGCGACAACCGATTCCTCTTCAAGAAGACGCTCTCGGACGGCGTCTCCAAGGTCGGGCCGGGCGCGTACACCGTGCGGGTCGCTCCGGGGGACACCGCAAGCGCGAAGCCCGGAAAGTACTTCTACGACTTCGAAATCGGATGCAACGGCGATGTCTTCACGGTCATGCGCGGCGTTATCGAGATAATGCAGGACGTTACTTTCTAGGGGGGTGATGAAATGGCGAAGATAGACGAGACAGTCAAGGTGATGCTCCTCAAAGGAGAAGCTGGAGCGAGCATCGAGTCAATCTACAAGACCGCTTCGGACGGCCTTGTAGATACGTACACCGTCAAGATGACGGACGGGACGGAGAGCAGTTTCTACGTCAAGAACGGGCGCGACGGCGAGAAGGGCGAGAAGGGAGACACCGGAAGTTCAATCTCGGTGCCCGTTTCTGGACTTTTCAACCTTGGCGTCGATTCTGACGGAAATCTAATCGCAAGCTATAATGATGCAGGCACGGGCGAAGCGCCCAAGTTCGAATATGACCGCGAGAGCGGAAACGTATACTACATAATCTAGATGGGGGGTATTCGGTGGCTAAAATTCTAGTTGGAAACGTAAAGGGAGACAAGGGTGAGGACGGGCGCGGAATCTCAAAAATCGAGAAGACCGCTAGTTCTGGGCTTGTAGATACCTACACCGCCACTTTTTTCGGACGGTAGCGCCGCTGGCAGCTTCACCGTCACCAACGGCGCGAAGGGCGCGAAGGGAGACAAGGGAGACACAGGCGCACGAGGGCCGCAGGGTCTCAAGGGAGACAAGGGGGATGCAGGTATTACAGTGCCTGCATCTGGGCTTTTCTCGCTTGGTGTAGATAACGATGGGAACCTTGTCGCATATTACAGCGACGCAGCAAGCACCCCACCAAGATTCGAATACGATAGAAGCACGGGAAACGTCTATTATATAATTCAGGAGGGACAACATGGCTAAAATCGTCATTGGCAACGTCAAGGGCAAGGACGGGCGCGGCATCTTGGAAATTATCAAGACCGCGAGCACGGGAACCGTCGATACCTACACAATCACATACACCGACAACACCACGAGCACTTTCACTATCAACCACTCAGATAGCATTTCGCTTCAACGCCAAATCGTCCCGAGCGCGGCGGTCGAATCTTCTGCAACAGCTTCGCAGGCGTACGCGGCTGGCGATTACGTTGTGGTCAACGGCCTGCTGCGTAAGGTGAAGGCCGCAATCGCCAAGGGCAATACCATCGGCGATTCGAATTCGACTGCCACGACGGTAACGGGGGAGCTTGCTACCATCGGGAAGTCCGTATCCCCGAGTGCGTACTTCAAGCTATACGATAGTGAGAATAGCGGCGATGTAATATTCTACGCCAGAGGATGCATGGCGACACTTATGGTTAGTGGCGTTACTGGTGTAGCCGTGGGAACGCCGTGGAAGATATCTGAGATAATTCCTGAAAAGTTTAGGCCGGACACTGGTTTTTACAGCGTGTTGGCACACAGGCAGAGCAACAACATTGGTCAAATTTGGGTTCCAGCTAAAGCAGACAAGGACCCTCATGTGTACATGTATGCAGGAGTTGCCCCTTCTGGAAGTGCCAACTCGCTATACGGCACGGTATCTTGGATATATACTGAACCAGATGATTTAGAAGCAAAGTAGTGATAGGGGAAACTATGTCAAAGACCTACAAATTCGCAGACGGAAAGACCATCGATTTCACTGACGGGGGCACAGCACTCGATTGCGTGGCTGTCGTTAAGACCTTCGCTGAGCTTGACGCTATCCGCGCGGAGTTCACCGAGGACAACCTGAAGGGGGCGGAGTTCGACGGTACCGTTATGCAGCACCTCGTGCCCGTTTCCGTGAAGGCCGAGACGGACGGCGAGAACGTCGTTGCCCATTTCACCAGCCGCGTGAAGGGACAGGACGAAATCAACGCCGAGCAAATCAGCGAGCTACAGGAAGCTGTAGCGACCATCGTGGAAGGGGCATAGAATGGGTTACATCTACGCGCGACTGATTTACAAGGGGCTTCGCACTTTCGACAGCGTTCCCGAGAAGTACAAGGACGCTACGAAGGCCGCATACAAGGACATTTACGGCATCGAGCTTTAGGGCCGTAGAAAGATTGAACGCTCAGGGGGGTGCAGCGATGCGCCCCCTTGTCATATAGGGAGGTGCATCTATGATTAGGGTTTTCGAAGCTACCGACAAGAGCTTCACCACCAACGGCGATATAGTCGTTCTTCCGACGAAGGCCAAGGTGACAAAGAAGGACAACGGCGATTACTACCTAGACCTTGAAGCGAGCACGAAGTACGCCGACTATCTGACCAGCGGGAGGATAATCGTGGCCGACACGCCGCAGGGGGCGCAGGCGTTCCGCATATCGGACGTGACCAAGAAGAGCACCAAGGTTTCGCTGAAGGCGTGGCATGTGTTCTACGATTCCAAGAACTACCTCATCGCGGATTCGTACGTCGTTGACATGACGGCAAACTCGGCGCTCGACCACCTGAACGAAGCGACGGAGCCGAAGAGCGAGTTTGCCGTCATCTCTGACGTGCAGACGATTGGCTCGTTCCGCTGCGTCCGCAAGTCGCTTTACGAGGCAATCCAGACGGTCATCGAGCGCTGGGGCGGGCATCTGGTGCGCGATAATTTCCGCATCGAGCTTCGCCAGTCAATCGGGGCAGACAATGGCGTGACCGTCAGGTACCGCAAGAACCTGAAGGAACTAACGTGCAAGTACGATTGGAGCGGCGTCGTAACGAAGCTGCTGCCAGTCGGCAAGGACGGCATTCTGCTGAACGACCAAGACCCGAGCGCGTCAATCTACGTCGAGAGCGAGCAGAAATGGGACATACCGTTCACCAAGACCGTCTCGTTCTCGCAATCCTCAATCGAGAAAGACGATTACGGCAACGACGAGACGGCATACCGTAAAGCACTTGTCGATGACCTGAGAAGGCAGGCACAGGACTACGTCGACGCAAACTGCGTGCCGAAGGTCAACTACACGTTGAAGGCCAACCTCGAACGCGTGACCGACATCGGTGACACCGTGGAAGTCATCGACGAGCGCCTTGGCGTGCATATCCTGACAAGCGTTATCGGGTTCACGTATGACTGCATCCTCAGCAAGTACACCGAAATCGAGTTCGGGAACTTCCAGAAGACGCTCAGCGGGCTTGCTGGGTCGCTCCAATCGTCAGCACAGAGCGCCGCCCAGAGCACGGTCAACAGCGCTATTCAGGGCGTTACGGATACGGTCACGCAGACCATCACGCAGTCGATGGGCGCTTCGTACGTCATCTACGACGGCTCGAAAATCATGGTGCTGGACTCGCTGCCGAAGGAGGACGCGCACAACGTCATCATGATTAACGATAACGGTATCGCCTTCTCGCGCAACGGCATCGCGGGCGCCTTCGAGAGCGCGTGGGGCATCGACGGAACGATGAACATGCAGCACATCAACGTCATCAACTTCGTGGCCGATTTAATCAAGGGTGGCACGCTGAAGCTGGGCGGAAGCGGCAACGGCGTGATGGAGGTTCGCTCTGCTGGCGGCTCGCTGCTGGGACAGCTCGACAAGGACGGGCTTCGCATGTGGGCCAACGACGGCTCGCGAATCGAAATCAACGCTTCGCAGGGGCTTGTCGGCTACGACGCGCAGGGAAACGCGACCTACGGCGTTACCGACGGCGTGTTCTACATGGCGAACGGGTACATCAACAGCTCGCTCGCTGTCGGCGGCTTGCTCAAGATGGTACCCATCAAGACGGACGCGAGCACGGGAATCGCGTTCGTAGCACTCGCATAGGAAGGGGGGGAATCGAATGGCATCAAGCGGAAGCATCACAGGCGCATATCGCGGCTACACGCTACGCGCTGATTGGAGCGCGGTTCAGAACGCGGCTGGCAATTATTCCGACGTGACGGTCAAGCACACGCTCGTCATCGGCCCCGCGTACTCGCTGAACATCGCTTCTCGCACGAACACATGCTCTGTCGGAGGTGTCTCGCAGGGATACACTTCTGGGGCCATCAACCAGAAGGGCGGCTCCGTCCTTCTCGGTACGACCGTCCACAGGGTGTCGCATGACGCGGACGGAACCAAGGTCGCGCAGCTTATCGACACGTTCAACATCAACGCCACGATTGACGGCAAGAAGGTCGGGAACATCACGGCATCTGGCTCAATCACCCTCGACAGGATAGCCAGAAACGCGACCATCGTGACCGCCAACGACTTCACCGACGAGACGGACCCGACGCTCACCTACAGCAACCCGTCTTCGTTCTCGTGCGACGTCTCAATCGAGTTCGAGGGCGGGAGCATCACGAGGGCCGGAGCGATAAGCGGGGCAAGCGGCTCGTACACGATGCAGCTCACCGATTCGGAGCGCACGGCCCTGCGCAACGCGAGCAAGAAATCGCAGACGCTGAAGGTCACATACGTTCTGGAAACGACCATCGACGGCACGGCGTACTACTCGCGCGCTGATAGGAAGATGAACATCGTCGATGCGGCGCCCGAGCTTGGGGCGGTCTCATATGAGGACGCCAACGCGGCAACGGTGGCGGTGACTGGGGATAAGTCGCGCATCGTCCAGAACCATTCGACGCTTGCGGTGAAAGTGCCCACCGCGACAGCAAAGAAGGGCGCGACCATCGCGAGCTACACCGTCGCATTCGGTGGGGTATCAAAGACAGTTAAGAGTTCTGGGACAGTCTCGCTCGGTGCTGTTGACGTCTCGTATTCTCAGGCGCTGACAGTCACGGCAACGGACAGCCGTGGGTTCACTGCGAGCAAATCGGTTCAGGTGACCGTCGATGATTACAGCGCACCTACTGCGGTCATCGACCTGCACCGACTGAACAACTTCGAGCCTACGACGTACATCACCGCGAACGCGCGCTACTCGTACCTGAACGGCAAGAACGCCGTGACAATCGCCGCGAAGTTCAAGAAGGTCTCGGATTCGAGCTACGGAACGCCAATCGAGTTGGCCGATTCAATCCAGTCCACGGTGACGTGCGACAGGGATTCCGCCTACGACTTCGTCGTGACCATCGCGGACAGGCTGGAATCGACCGACTACAACCTCACGCTTGGAAAGGGCATCCCGTCGTTCTTCATTGACACCCAGAAATCGAGCGTCGGCGTGAACTG
>ERZ780167.886-NODE-886-length-28813-cov-3.274671_pt1 | contig 28813 bp, 18 predicted proteins | sample MGYA00510982_ERZ780167 | MGnify/ENA primary metagenome ERZ780167 (study PRJEB29588, sample SAMEA2146107) | human gut metagenome | biome: human gut; feature: human-associated habitat; material: faeces | place: Denmark | collected 2008/2010 ... | reverse complement strand
GCCACCTGCTTGATGGCGCTGCGCAGACTGGTGCCGTCTTCGCGCGGTATGAAGCGTGCCCGGTCTTCGCCTCCTTCGCCCGTATTGCTCCGGCCATGCAGCTTGTTCATGGCAATAGCCATGGCTTCGTGGGCTTCGCGGCTGATGGAGCCGTAGGACATGGCGCCGGTGACAAAGCGCTGTACGATGTTCTCTACCGGTTCCACCCGGTCTATGCTGATAGGAACGCGGCGGAAGTCGAGGAAATCGCGTAGGAAGATGGGAGATTCCTTGCTGTCTACCATGGCAGTGAACTCCTTGAATTTCTTATAGCTTCCCAGGCGTGTGGCAAGTTGCAGTGTGCTGATGGTTTCCGGGTTCCAGGCGTGCTTCTCACCATCCTTGCGGAAGGCATACAGTCCGCGGTTCGGCAATAGCTCCGCTTCCCCCTTCTTTTTAAGAACCTCCATCCCTTCCTTGTGGAAGGCGATGGCGTCGCGTGCCACTTCATCCAGGCGTATGCCTCCGATGCGTGAACTCAGTCCGCCAAAGTAGGCATTGCTCAACTCCTCGCTCAGTCCTACGGCCTCGAAAATTTTCGCGCCCCGGTAAGAACGGATGGTGCTGATGCCCATCTTGCTCATAATCTTGAACAAGCCTTTGCAGACGGACTTGATATATTTCTTTTCGGCAGTGGCGTAGTCGAGCTGTATTTCCTTTTCGTTCACCAGTTTGTCGATGACGGCAAAAGCCATATACGGATTCAGTGCGCTGGCTCCGAAACCCAGCAGCAGTGCGGCGTGCATCACTTCGCGGATTTCGCCGCTTTCTACAATCAGTGCCGTCTGCACCCGTTTGCCCACGGAGATAAGATGGTGGTGTACCGCCGACACGGCAAGCAGTGACGGAATGGCGGCATGGGCGGCGTCTACGTCGCGGTCGGAAAGCACGATGTAGTTCACTCCTTCGTTGACGGATTCTTCCGCCTGCTTGCAGAGGGTTGCCAATGCTTGCTGCAATCCCTGGCACCCTTTTGCCACTTCGAAGAGCAGGGGCAGTTTCACGGTCTTGAAGCCTTTGTACCGGATGTTGCAGAGAATATCCAGCTGGGCGTTGTTCAGGATGGGATGGTTCAACCTCACCATCTTGCAATGGTTTTCGCTGGGTGTCAGTATGTTCATGCCTACGGCTCCGATGTATTCGGTCAGCGACATTACCAGTTCTTCGCGTATCGGGTCGATAGGAGGGTTGGTGACTTGGGCAAACTGCTGGCGGAAATAGTTGTACAGTAGTTGCGGCTTGTCCGAGAGTACTGCCAGCGGGGTGTCATTGCCCATGGAGTTGATGGGTTCGGCACCGGTGGTACACATCGGGACAATCAGCCGTTCCACGTCTTCTTTGGAGTAGCCGAAGATGCGCAGCATGCTGTCGTAGTTCTCCACGCTATGGGAGACTTTGCGACCGCTTTTCAGTTCGTCCAGCTCGATGCGGTTGCCGGCCAGCCAAGTGCGGTATGGTTTGGCTTCGGCAAGTTGTTTCTTCAGTTCGCCGTCATAATATATTTCGCCTTTCTCGGTGTCTATAAGCAGTATCTTGCCCGGTTGCAGGCGTCCTTTTTCCTTGATGTCTCCCGGCTCGAAATCCATCACGCCGACTTCGCTGGCCACTACCATCATGCCGCCCTGCGTAATCAGGTAGCGTGCAGGGCGCAGTCCGTTCCTGTCGAGCATGCCGCCTGCATAGCGCCCGTCGCTGAAAAGCAGTGCCGCCGGTCCGTCCCACGGCTCCATCAGGATGGAGTGGTATTCATAGAAAGCTTTCAGGTCTTCGCTGATGGGATTCTTTTCGTTGAAAGATTCCGGCACGAGCATGGCCATGGCGTGCGGCAGGCTCAGGCCTGACATGAGGAGAAACTCGAGCACATTGTCCAGCGAGGCACTGTCGCTCATGCCCGGTTGCACGATGGGGCGTATCTCCCGGATGTCTCCCAGGGCGGGAGAGGAGAGTACACTCTCACGGGCTTCCATCCAGCCGCGGTTGCCGCGGGTCAAGTTGCCGCTGGCGGGCATGTCAGTGCCGATGTCGCTTTTGATTTCGCCGTTGTGTGCCAGCAGGCGGAAAGGCTGTGCCAGTCCCCAGGTGGGGAAAGTGTTGGTGCTGAAACGGGAGTGCACCAATGCCAGTCCGCTGGTGAAGTAGCTGTTGGTGAGGTCGGGGAAGTAGTTGCGCAACTGCAAGGAAGAGAGCATGCCCTTGTAGACGATGTTCTTCGTAGAGAGCGAGACGATGTAGAAATCCTCGCGGGTGGGGATGTCCGACTTGCGTATTCTGTTCTCTATCCTTTTCCTTATTATATAGAGTTTGCGGTCGGCGGTTTCGCTTTCCGTAAATCCGGTGATGAAAATTTGCTTGATGTCCGGTTCGTTGGCAAGAGCCGCTTCTCCCAATATTTCGGGGCAAGTGGGCACGTTGCGCAGATGCATCAGGGTCAATCCCTCCTTTTCAATCTCTTCGATAATGACGCTCAAGATGACAGCCTGGTCTTTTCCGTCTTTGGGAAGGAAAAGCAGGCCGGTGCCGTATTTTCCTTTCTCGGGAACGGGAATGCCCTGCAACAGAATGAATTCGTGCGGTATCTGCAGCATGATGCCGGCACCGTCTCCGGTTTTGTTGTCCGCCCCTTCCGCTCCACGGTGGCGCATGTTTTCCAGTACCTTCAATGCCGATTCTACCAGTTCATGTGATTTTCCTCCCTGGATATTGACCAGCATGCCTACTCCGCAGGCATCGTGCTCATGGGATGCCTCATACAAGCCCAACTGTTTGGGCTGTCGCTGGTAATCCTCTGCTTTTGTTTTGTTGTTAAAAAGTTCTTGTTTCATGATTATAAGCTTTCTTTATTGCTGTATAATATTGTTTGTGGTTTCAAAATGTTCGGCAAATATATGGTATTAATTGCAAAATGCTAATATGTATTCCTGCCTTCTTTCTTGCAAAATTCCTGCGATAGAAGATGAAGTTATGAATTGATAGAAAACACCCTCTGTTTTCTTTTAATCCTAAATCAAAATCAGACGGTTTGATTTGGATTTATAAATTAAGCCTTTTGCTTTTAAAATAATACTTTCTTTAACTTTTTGATGTAAAAACAACTTTTTTCTATTCTTTTGATAAATAAATAGTGGAAAGATTAACTTTATGTTCTTAAGAATATGTATATTTGCAACGCAAAATCAAATACTGATACATTATGTGTGGAATAGTAGGCTATATAGGTCAAAGGAAAGCCTACCCCATTCTTATCAAGGGTCTGAAGCGGTTGGAGTACCGTGGATATGATAGTGCGGGGGTAGCATTAATCAGTGATAACCGACAGTTGAACGTGTACAAAGCGAAAGGTAAGGTTTCGGAACTTGAAACTTTCGTTGCTCAAAAAGATATTTCCGGTAGCATTGGTATTGCACATACACGTTGGGCCACTCATGGAGAACCTTGTTCCGTCAATGCCCATCCCCATTATTCCTCTTCCGAACGCCTCGCCCTCATCCATAACGGCATTATTGAAAACTACGCCGTCCTTAAAGAAAAACTTCAAGCCAAAGGTTATGTATTTAAAAGCAGCACTGATACCGAGGTGCTGGTACAGCTCATTGAATACATTCAGGTGACAAACCATATTGACCTGCTGACGGCGGTGCAACTTGCCTTGCAGGAAGTGATTGGGGCGTATGCCATTGCGGTGCTCGACAAGGACAATCCGGATGGGATAATCGCTGCACGCAAGAGCAGTCCGCTGGTGGTGGGCATCGGTGAAGGAGAGTTTTTCCTGGCTTCGGATGCCACGCCGATTGTGGAATACACGGATAAGGTGGTGTATCTGGAAGACGAAGAGATTGCCCTCATCCGTCGGGGAGAGAAGCTGAAGGTTGTTAACCTGAAGAATGTGGAATGTCCGCACGAGGTAAAGACGGTAGCGCTCAATCTCGGCCAGCTGGAGAAGGGCGGTTATCCGCACTTCATGCTGAAGGAAATCTTCGAACAGCCCGGCTGCATTCACGACTGCATGCGCGGGCGTATCAATGTGGAGGGTACGAACGTGGTTCTTTCTGCAGTGATTGATTATAAGGAACGTCTGCTGGCGGCCAAACGCTTCGTCATCGTGGCATGCGGTACGTCATGGCATGCCGCCCTCATCGGCAAGCATTTGATTGAAAGCTTCTGCCGTATTCCGGTGGAGGTGGAGTATGCCAGTGAGTTCCGTTACCGCGACCCGGTGATTGACAGCAACGATGTGGTGATTGCCATCTCGCAAAGCGGTGAAACGGCCGATACGCTGGCTGCCGTGGAGCTTGCCAGAAACCGTGGGGCATTTATATACGGCATCTGCAATGCCGTCGGTTCCAGCATTCCCCGTGCCACGCACACGGGTTCCTATATCCACGTGGGACCGGAAATAGGGGTGGCATCCACCAAAGCCTTCACCGGGCAGGTAACGGTGCTTACCATGCTGGCCCTGACACTTGCCAAAGAGAAAAAGACGATGGACGAAGGGCAATACCTGGCAATTGTCAAGGAATTGGGACATATCCCCGACAAGATGAAGGAGGTCTTGAAACTGAACGACCGTATAGCGGAACTTTCCAAGATATTCACCTATGCACACAACTTTATCTATCTGGGACGCGGATACAGTTATCCCGTAGCCTTGGAAGGCGCCTTGAAGTTGAAGGAGATTTCGTATATCCATGCCGAGGGCTATCCTGCCGCCGAAATGAAGCACGGCCCCATTGCCCTGGTGGATGCCGAAATGCCGGTAGTGGTCATTGCCACCCGGAATGGGCTTTATGAAAAGGTGCTGAGCAATATCCAGGAAATAAAGGCGCGTAAAGGCAGGGTTATCGCCATTGTGACAAAGGGAGATACGGTCATCAGTAAAATAGCCGACACTTGCATCGAGCTTCCCGAAACAATGGAGTGCCTTGATCCGTTAATAACTACGGTACCTCTGCAATTACTTGCCTATCACATTGCCGTGTGCAAGGGAATGGATGTGGACCAGCCGAGGAATCTTGCGAAGTCGGTGACTGTAGAATGAGGACATGTACAATTTACCATTTACAATGTACAATGGGGCTGCGCTTGGGAGGGGTAAATGTAAATGGTAATTGTATGCTATAATAAGGAAAAGAAAATTGTACACTTAAAATTGTACATTGTAAATGGTAAATTGTAAATAGATAGATGGAACAACTGAAGCATGAATGCGGCGTCGCCATGATACGCCTGCTGAAACCGCTGGAGTACTATGAAGAGAAGTACGGAACATGGATGTACGGACTCAACAAGCTCTATCTCCTGATGGAGAAACAACACAACCGTGGGCAGGAAGGTGCCGGACTGGCCTGCGTGAAACTGGAAGCCAGTCCCGGCGAGGAATATATGTTCCGTGAGCGTGCTCTCGGCTCGGGCGCCATTACCGAAATCTTCGGTACGGTGCAGGGTCACTTCAAGGACTTGACCAAGGAACAGCTGCATGATGCGGACTATGCCAAGCGTGTGCTGCCCTTTGCAGGGGAGGTCTATATGGGACACCTGCGTTACTCCACTACCGGAAAGTCCGGCATCTCGTACGTGCACCCGTTCCTCCGGAGAAACAACTGGCGTGCCAAGAATCTTGCCCTCTGCGGCAACTTCAACATGACGAATGTGGATGAAATCTTCGCACGCATTACCGCCATCGGCCAGCATCCGCGCAAATATGCCGATACCTACATCATGCTGGAGCAGTTGGGACATCGCCTCGACCGCGAAGTGGAGCGCCTCTTCAACCTTGCCGAAGCGGAAGGGCTGGCAGGCATGGACATCACCCGTTATATAGAAAACCACATCGACCTTGCCAACGTACTGCGCACTTCGAGCAAGGAGTGGGACGGGGGATACGTGATGTGCGGACTTACCGGAAGCGGAGAGACTTTTGCCGTACGCGACCCATGGGGCATCCGTACAGCCTTCTGGTATCAGGACGACGAGATAGCGGTGCTTGCCAGCGAACGTCCCGTGATACAGACAGCCCTTAATGTTCCTGTCGAATCCATCAAGGAGCTGCAACCCGGACAAGCCATGTTTATCAACAAGGCCGGCAAGGTGCGCACCGTGCAAATCAACAAGCCGCGCGAGGTGAAACCTTGTTCCTTCGAGCGCATCTACTTCAGCCGGGGCAGTGATGTGGACATTTACCGGGAACGTAAACTGCTGGGTGAGAAACTTGTACCCAACATATTGAAAGCCATCGACAACGATGTGGACCATACCGTCTTCTCCTTCATCCCCAATACGGCGGAAGTCGCCTTCTACGGTATGTTGCAGGGATTGGACGACTACCTCAACGAGGAGAAGGTGCAGCAGATTGCCGCCTTGGGGCATAGTCCCAGCCACGACGAACTGGAGCATATCTTGTCGCGGCGCATACGGAGCGAGAAAGTGGCCATCAAGGACATCAAGCTGCGTACCTTCATTGCCGAAGGAAACAGCCGGAACGACCTTGCCGCCCATGTGTACGACATCACTTACGGAAGCCTTGTCCCGGGAGTGGATAATCTGGTCATCATCGACGACTCGATAGTGCGTGGAACCACCCTGAAGCAGAGCATCATCGGCATCCTTGACCGTCTGGAGCCAAAGAAGATAGTCATTGTAAGCTCTTCACCGCAGGTACGCTATCCCGACTACTACGGCATCGATATGGCTAAGATGAGCGAATTCATCGCCTTCAAGGCTGCTGTGGAACTGCTGAAGGAGCGCGAGATGCGCGATGTAATTGCCGCCGCCTACCGCAAGTCCAAGGAGCAGGTAGGCCTGCCCAAAGAACAGATGGTGAATTACGTGAAGGAGATTTATGCTCCTTTCACTGATGAGGAAATCTCTGCCAAGATGGTGGAGCTTCTTACTCCGAAAGGGACGAAAGCCAAAGTGCAGATTGTCTACCAGCCTCTCGAGGGGCTGCATGAGGCCTGCCCCAAGCATCCGGGTGACTGGTACTTCAGCGGCGATTATCCTACGCCGGGCGGTGTGAAGCTGCTGAACAAGGCATTTATTGATTATATAGAACAAGTTTATCAATTTTAATTGAATCAATGAGAAATGTAACTCTAATCCTCGACGACGGGAGCCGCTTCCACGGCAAGTCGTTCGGCTTTGAAAAACCGGTAGCGGGAGAGGTGGTCTTCAACACAGCCATGACGGGTTATCCCGAAAGCCTGACCGACCCTTCGTATGCCGGACAGTTGATGACGCTCACCTATCCGTTGGTGGGCAATTATGGTGTGCCGCCTTTCACTCTCGAACCGGACGGGCTTGCCACCTTTATGGAGAGCGAGCATATCCATGCCGAAGCCATTATCGTAAGCGATTATAGCGAAAATTATAGCCATTGGAATGCCGTGGAAAGCCTCGGTGACTGGCTGAAACGCGAACAGATTCCGGGCATCACGGGCATCGATACCCGCGAACTGACAAAGGTGCTTCGCGAGCATGGGGTGATGATGGGACGTATCGCCTTTGATGATGAATCGGATGAAATGCCTGAGGCCTCTTATGCCGATGTGAATTATGTGGATAAAGTTAGCTGCAAGGAGGTTATCCGTTACAACGAAGGAACCGGTAAGAAGAAAGTGCTCCTTGTGGATTGCGGCGTCAAGCATAACATCATCCGCTGCCTGCTGAAACGTGACGTGGAAGTGATTCGCGTTCCCTGGGACTATGATTATACTGGGATGGAGTTCGACGGGTTGTTCATCTCCAACGGCCCTGGCGACCCCGATACCTGCGATGCTGCCGTGCAGCATATCCGCAAGACAATGCAGAACGAGAAACTGCCCATCTTCGGCATCTGTATGGGAAATCAGTTGCTGAGTAAGGCAGGAGGAGCAAAGATATACAAGCTGAAATATGGTCATCGCAGTCACAATCAGCCGGTGCGTATGGTGGGTACGGAACGTTGCTTCATCACCCCACAGAATCATGGGTATGCCGTAGACAACAACACGCTGACAGAAGACTGGGAACCGCTTTTCATCAATATGAACGATGGTTCTAATGAAGGAATCCGCCACAAACGCAATCCCTGGTTCTCCGCACAGTTTCATCCCGAAGCTGCCAGCGGGCCGACGGATACGGAGTTTCTTTTTGATGACTTTGTGAAGTTGCTTTAGTAAGAGAATTTTATCAAGAATGATTGCGTTTATAATCTCTTGATAATCAGTATGTAAAAGACGGTATAATGAGTCCCATACTGAATGTCATTCAGTCCCAGAGTGAATACCTTTCAGTCCTATACTGAATGCCATTCAATTAGTGACTGATTGTGTAAGGTAAGAGAAAGATAAGGTTTTATTACTACTATTACATTTTTAATAAACAGATATGCAAATGAAAGAAAACAATATAAAGAAAGTCCTGCTGCTCGGTTCCGGCGCACTGAAAATCGGTGAGGCAGGAGAATTTGACTACTCCGGTTCGCAGGCGCTCAAGGCATTGAAGGAGGAAGGCATCTACACGGTTCTCATCAATCCGAACATTGCTACGGTACAGACCTCGGAAGGAGTTGCCGACCAGATTTACTTCCTGCCCGTCACTCCTTACTTCGTGGAGAAGGTGATAGAGAAGGAGCGCCCGGACGGCATCATGCTTGCTTTTGGCGGACAGACGGCACTGAACTGCGGTGTCTCCCTCTATAAAGACAAGATTTTCGAGAAGTACGGCGTGACGGTTCTCGGCACTCCCGTGCAGGCCATCATTGACACGGAGGACCGTGAAATCTTTGTGCAGAAACTGAATGAGATTGATGTGAAGACCATCAAGAGCGAAGCCGTGGAGAATGCGGCGGATGCCCGTCGCGCAGCCCGGGAACTGGGATACCCGGTCATTGTCCGTGCCGCATATGCGCTTGGCGGACTGGGTTCGGGCTTCTGCGACAATGAAGAAGAGCTGAATGTGCTGGTGGAGAAAGCCTTCTCCTTCTCCCCACAGGTGCTGGTGGAGAAATCGCTGAAGGGATGGAAGGAAGTGGAATACGAGGTGGTGCGCGACCGCTTCGACAACTGCATCACGGTCTGCAACATGGAGAACTTCGACCCCCTGGGCATCCATACAGGTGAGTCCATCGTTATTGCCCCGTCACAGACGTTGAGCAATACGGACTATCATAAATTGCGTGAACTTGCTATCCGCATTATCCGTCACATCGGCATTGTGGGAGAGTGTAACGTGCAGTATGCCTACGACCCGATGAGCGAGGACTACCGGGTAATCGAGGTAAATGCACGCTTGAGCCGTTCGTCTGCACTTGCCTCTAAAGCAACGGGTTATCCGTTGGCGTTTGTAGCGGCAAAACTCGGCTTGGGCTATGGCTTGTTCGACTTGAACAACTCTGTGACAAAGACTACAAGCGCTTTCTTCGAACCCGCCCTGGACTATGTGGTCTGCAAGATACCGCGTTGGGATTTGGGCAAGTTCCACGGGGTGGACAAAGAGCTGGGTTCGAGCATGAAGTCGGTAGGCGAGGTGATGGCTATCGGCCGTACTTTCGAGGAAGCCATCCAGAAGGGGCTTCGCATGATAGGCCAGGGCATGCACGGCTTCGTAGAGAACAAGGAACTGGTGATTGCCGATTTGGACAAGGCTCTGCGCGAACCTACCGACAAACGTATCTTTGTCATCTCCAAAGCCTTCCGTGCCGGGTATACGGTGGACCAGGTGCACGAATTGACCAAGATAGACCGTTGGTTCCTGGAGAAGTTGATGAACATCATGGATACCAGCAGGGAACTGCACTCTTTTATGGCTGATGGAGAGTTGCCAATGATTCCCGTGGACTTATTGCGTAAAGCCAAAGTACAAGGCTTCTCTGATTTCCAGATAGCCCGTGCCCTCGGCTTGGAACAAGCAATGGACGGCGAAGAAGCCATCCTTGCCGTCCGCAATTTCCGCAAGAGTGCAGGCATTCTGCCCGTAGTGAAGCAGATAGATACCCTTGCCGCCGAATATCCCGCACAGACCAACTATCTCTACCTAACGTATAGTGGCACGGCAAATGATGTCCGTTACCTCGGCGACCACAAGTCCATCGTCGTATTGGGCTCCGGCGCCTACCGCATCGGTTCTTCCGTAGAGTTCGACTGGTGCGGCGTGCAGGCCCTGAACACCATTCGCCAGGAAGGCTACCGCAGTGTCATGATAAACTACAACCCCGAAACCGTGTCTACGGACTATGACATGTGCGACCGTCTTTACTTCGACGAGCTCACCTTCGAGCGTGTGATGGATATTCTCGAACTGGAGAATCCCCACGGGGTGATTGTCTCTACCGGTGGGCAGATACCGAATAACCTTGCCCTGCGCCTCGATGCGCAGAAGGTACCTATTCTCGGCACAAGCGCCAGGAGCATCGACAATGCCGAAGACCGTGACAAGTTCTCCGCCATGCTCGACCGCATTGGTGTAGACCAACCCGAATGGCGGGCGCTGACCTCCCTGGAGGACATCAACGCCTTTGTGGATAAGGTGGGCTTCCCGGTATTGGTCCGTCCTTCCTACGTATTGTCCGGCGCTGCGATGAACGTCTGTTCCAACCGGGAGGAGCTGGAACGCTTCCTGAAGCTGGCGGCGAATGTCAGCAAGAAACATCCCGTAGTGGTGAGCCAGTTCATCGAGCATGCCAAGGAGGTTGAGATGGATGCTGTGGCGCAAGATGGAGAGATTATCGCGTACGCCATCAGTGAGCATATCGAGTTTGCCGGAGTGCATTCCGGTGACGCCACTATCCAGTTCCCGCCACAAAAGTTGTATGTGGAGACGGTGCGCCGCATCAAGCGCATCAGCCGCGAGATTGCCCGTGAGCTGAACATCTCCGGTCCGTTCAATATCCAGTATCTGGCACGCGAGAACGACATCAAGGTGATTGAGTGCAACCTCCGTGCCAGCCGTTCGTTCCCGTTTGTCAGCAAGGTGCTGAAGATAAACCTTATTGAACTTGCCACGAAGGTGATGCTCGGCATTCCGGTACAGAAGCCGGACAAGAATCTGTTCGATTTGGATTATGTAGGCATCAAGGCGAGCCAGTTCTCCTTCAACCGTCTGCAGAAGGCCGACCCGGTACTGGGTGTGGATATGGCAAGTACGGGCGAGGTGGGTTGCATCGGCAGCGATACTTCCTGCGCCATTCTCAAGGCGATGCTCTCCGTGGGATATCGTATTCCAGAGAAAAATATCCTGCTTTCTACCGGTACTCCGAAACAGAAAGTGGACATGCTTTCTGCCGCGCGTATGCTTCAGAAGAAGGGGTATAAGATATTTGCCACGGGTGGTTCCAGCAACTTCCTTACGGAGAACGGTGTGGAGAATACGCGCGTCTACTGGCCCAGCGAACCCGAACGCCAGCCACAGGCACTCGACATGCTGCACCGCAAGGAGATAGACATGGTTGTCAATATTCCGAAGAACCTCACCGCAGGCGAGTTGGATAACGGCTACAAGATACGCCGTGCCGCCATCGACCTCAATATTCCGTTGATAACGAATGCCCGTCTGGCAAGTGCGTTCATCAATGCATTCTGCATGATGACGCCGGATGATTTGGCTATCAAGTCGTGGGCGGAGTACAAATGATAATTTAATTTGCTATCTTTGCTGAAAACTAAGTTCGATGGAAACAATTTTGACCCAATACTATCAATCTCCTTATGGCGAGTTGCTCCTTGGCTCTTTCGGCGATAAACTCTGCCTATGCGACTGGATGCTGAACGAGAAACGTAGAGTAACCGTTGATAAGCGCATACGGCAGGCGCTGCATGCCGATTATGAGGAAGGCACTTCGGAAGTGATTGCAAGGGCAATCATTCAGTTGGATGAGTATTTTGCCTGTAAGCGGACCATATTCGATGTTCCACTGCTTGCAGTCGGAACAGAATTCCAGCGGACGGTGTGGCAGGAGTTGCAGAACATCCCTTACGGAAAAACAGTGTCCTACGGCGAGCTTTCACGAAAGCTGGGCAATCCGAAAGCCGTACGCGCGGTGGCGGCTGCCAATGGGGCAAATGCCCTCTCCATACTCATCCCCTGCCATCGTGTGGTGGGCAGCAACCATACGCTGATAGGCTATGCCGGTGGACTGGCAGCCAAACAAGGGATGCTGGCATTGGAAGCGGACTCTTGCGACGGACCGTCAGGCTCCCGTATAGGACAGCTGTTTTGAGGTCAGGTTTGTTTCTGGTATTCCGCCGGTGTCATCCCCGTCATACGTTTGAAGAACTTCGAGAAGAACGACGGATTGGGAAAGTTCAGTTCGTCTGATATTTGAAACACCAGTAGATTACTGTGTTTCAGCAATACTTTGGCTTCGAGGATAACTGCTTGATTAATCCATTGCATCACGGTTTGTCCGCTTGTTTCACGTATCACCGAGCTCAGATAGTGCGGTGTCAGGCATAGTTTGTCGGCATAGAAGTTGACGCTGCGTTCGTGCTTGCTGTGTTGGTTCACCAAAGCGATGAAGCGGCGGAATAGCTCTTCCTGGCGTGAAAGGCGTGACGGAGTTGACTTGCATGTGTGCTCGTGGATATACTTAAGGTTATAGAGAAGTGAGACAATCAAGTGCTGTACAGCTCCGCGGCGGTAGGGCAAACAATGTAGTATATTCCACAATAAAGAGAAGAAGCTGCTGATGTGTGCCCATTCCTCGTTGTTGCATGAAAGGCGGATTCCGTTTCGTGTATAAGCTTCCGAAAGAATGGAATTCTGTAGTACGGGCAGAAAATTGGCAGTGGGCATGATGACTTGGAATTCGTAGTCGGGACTGACTTCCGATATTTCTATCAGCGAATTGTCAGGGATGATAATAATATCGTGGGCTGTAGCTTCATATTCGATAAGATTGATGGAGATTCGGCCCTTACCTTCTTTGGCACGATAAGGTTGCTGGGTGCGGAATAGCCTGAATCCCATTGCTTGAAAACTGATGACCATTCCCAAATCGTCGTTTATAAATCTGTATTCGGAATGTTCTATAAAATCCGGATTGTTGCGGATGTCCTCGAATGCGACGCTTATCGGTTTGTTCTTTTCCATATCTTTCCCTTTATGAATAATGTATATTTCCACCGCAAAGATAATAAAGTGTTCCTATTATTTGTCTTTTTCTACGAAATGTCGTACTATTAGAACATCTTTGCGCACAAATGGATTGTAAGGTTATAGGGTTATGCCTTTATCTTTGCATGTGTATAGAACAAAACCATGTAGAATAAACAAGAAACAGAATGGATATGAAACGAACCGTTTTCTTTTTTACCCTTTCTCTTGCCGCCATGCTGGCACATGCCCAGCTCACGTTGGAAGAGTGCCAGCGCCGGGCGCAAGACAATTATCCGTTGGTCAGGCAATACGGACTGATAGAAAAGGCACGCGGGTACGACCTCTCCAATGCCGGAAAAGGTTACTTGCCCCAGTTTTCCCTATCCGGCAAGGCCACGTACCAGAGTGACATCACCCGGCTACCGGTCGAAATCCCTAATCTCGACATCAAGACTGCTTCGAAAGACCAGTACCAGGTGATGCTCGAAGTGCAGCAGACCCTCTGGGATGGTGGGGATATACGTTCCAGAAAACGATTGACGTGTGCCGCCTCGGAAGTGGAACTGGAAAAACAGCATGTAGACATGTATGCCTTGACTGACCGGGTGAACCAGCTCTTTTTCGGCATCCTGCTGTTGGACGAACAGCTGAAACAGAACAGCCTCTTGCAAGAAGATTTAGGAAGAACCCACAAGCAGGTAGCCGACTATATAGCCAATGGCATCGCCACCCTGAGCGACCTGGATGCAGTCAGCGTAGAGCAACTGAACACCAGGCAGCACCGTGTGGAATTGGAGACCACCCGCCGTGCATACCTCAGCATGCTTGCTGCCTTTACGGGCAAGGATCTCTCTTCCGAAACGGTTTTATTGAAACCGGCTGCCGAAGAAAACATAGACCGGCAGATGAACAACCGTCCCGAACTTCGTTGGTACGATGCGCAAGGAGAGCAACTCCACCAGCAGGAGGCAGCCTTGAACACCCGGTTGATGCCGCGTTTCGGCCTTTTTGTACAAGGGGCATACGGCAATCCGGGATTGAATATGCTGAAAGATGAATTCAACGCCTATTACATGGCGGGGGTGCGCATGTCCTGGAATTTCGGCAGTCTGTATACGTTGAAGAACGACCGCCGCAGGATAGACAATACCCGCCAACAGATAGAGACCGGCCGGGATGTGTTCCTTTTCAACATTCGCCTGCAGGCTACGCAGCAGGATGCGGGCATTGTATCCATGCGCCGCCAGATGGCGGATGATGACGAGATTATCCGTCTGCGTGGGAATATCCGCCGTGCAGCCGAGGCCAAGGTGCAGAACGGGACAATGACCGTGACCGATATGCTGCGGGAGATTACCAACGAAAGTATGGCACGACAGACCAAGGCATTGCATGAGGTGCAGTTGCTGATGAACATCTGGCAGCTGAAATATACGCTGAACAATTAATGACTATAATCCGTAATTTATAACTTGAAATAGTATGAAATCATTGAAATTATTTCCTTTTTTATTTCTCCTTGCCGCCTGTACCGGCGGTACTCCGAAATATGATGCGACGGGAACGTTCGAGGCTACCGAAGTCATCGTTTCTGCCGAGGCGTCCGGAAAACTGCTGAGTTTCGACATCGAGGAAGGCACGACACTGATAGACGGGCAGGAAGTAGGCATTATAGATACCGTCCAACTCTATCTGAAGAAACTCCAGTTGGAGGCCAGTGTCAAGTCCGTGGAAGGCCAGCGGCCTGATATCCTGAAGCAAGTAGCCGCCACTCAGGAACAGATTGTGCAGGCTCGACGCGAACGCGACCGTGTGTCCAATCTGCTCCGTGTGGGTGCCGCCAACCAGAAGCAACTGGATGATGCCGAGTCCCTTCTCGAAGTCCTCCGCAAGCAGCTCGACGCCCAGAACTCCACCCTGCGCAACAGCGACCGCAGCCTCACTTGGCAAAGTTCCTCCGTCGGCATCCAGGTGGCGCAGATAGAAGACCAGCTGCGCAAATGCCACATCACCTCTCCGCTGACGGGAACCGTCCTTGCCAAATATGCCGAAGCCGGAGAGCTGGCTGCTCCCGGTACCCCTCTTTTCAAAGTGGCGGATATGGAGCAGATTTACCTCCGTGCCTACATCACCTCCGAACAGCTTGCCGAAATCAAGCTGGGGCAGCAAGTGAAGGTTTATGCGGATTATGGCAAGGATGTGCGCCAAGAATATCCTGGCGTTGTCACCTGGATTTCCGATACCTCCGAATTTACTCCAAAAACTATCTTGACGAAAGACGAGCGCGCCAATCTGGTCTATGCCGTAAAGATTGCCGTGAAGAATGACGGGATGCTGAAAATAGGAATGTATGGAGGCTGTAACTTTAACTAATATCTCCAAACGTTACGGCAGCGTGGAAGCCCTGCGGGGTGTCTCTCTGTCAGTGGCTCCCGGTGAGCTTTTCGGCATCATCGGGCCGGACGGTGCGGGCAAGACATCGCTTTTCCGCATCCTCACCACTTTGCTGCTTGCCGACGGAGGCTCGGCTTCGGTCTGCGGTCTGGATGTGGTGAAGGACTACAAAGCCATCCGCAGGCGGGTGGGGTATATGCCCGGACGCTTCTCCCTCTATCCGGACTTGACGGTGGAGGAGAATCTCAATTTCTTCGCCACCGTCTTCCACACCACCATCGAGGAGAATTATGATTTGGTGCGCGACATTTACCGGCAGATAGAACCTTTCCGCAAGCGCCGCGCCGGAGCGTTGTCCGGCGGCATGAAGCAGAAACTCGCCCTTAGCTGTGCCCTTATCCATAAACCGGATGTCCTCTTTCTGGACGAACCCACTACGGGCGTCGACCCCGTGTCCCGCAAGGAATTCTGGGGAATGCTTCGCCGACTGAAGGAGCGGGGTATCACCATCATTGCTTCCACCCCCATCATCGACGAAGCGCGCCAATGCGACCGCATCGCCTTCATCAACGAAGGAGAGATAAAAGGCATCGATACCCCCGACCGTATCCTGACACGCTTTGCGGGCATCCTCTGCCCTCCGGGCTTGCAGCACGAACGGGTGGAAAACCACGAAAACAAGGTGATTGAAGTGGAAGGGTTGACCAAGCGGTTCGGTAATTTCACCGCTGTAGACCACATCTCCTTCCAAGTCCATCGGGGCGAGATTTTCGGTTTCCTGGGAGCCAACGGGGCAGGCAAGACCACCGCCATGCGCATGCTTACGGGACTTAGCCGCCCCACCGGCGGCAAGGCATGTGTGGCAGGTTTCGATGTGGCTTCCCAACCCGAAGAAGTGAAGAAGAACATCGGCTACATGAGCCAGAAATTTTCCCTTTACGAAGACCTCAAGGTGTGGGAGAATATCCGCCTCTTTGCCGGTATCTACGGTATCCCCGAAGCGGAGATTGCCCCCAAGACGGATGAGCTGCTCCTCCGCCTCGGGCTGGAAAAGGAACGGGATACACTGGTGAAAAGCCTTCCGCTGGGCTGGAAGCAGAAGCTGGCCTTCTCCGTCTCCATCTTCCACCGTCCCAAGATTGTCTTTCTGGATGAGCCTACGGGTGGGGTGGACCCTGCCACGCGCCGCCAGTTCTGGGAGCTGATTTACCAGGCTGCCGACGAGGGCATCACCGTCTTTGTCACCACCCACTTTATGGACGAGGCGGAGTATTGCGACCGCATCTCCATCATGGTAGACGGCGTCATCCGTGCACTCGACACTCCCGGGGAGCTGAAACGGCAGTTCAATGCCACTACGATGGACGATGTATTCCAACAACTGGCTCGTCAAGCTGTGCGAACCGCCGACTGAAAATCCGTGAAATCCGCATTATCCGAGCCTAAATATAAATATAGACAATGAAACAATTCATATCTTTCATCCGAAAAGAGTTCTTCCATATCTTCCGCGACCGGCGCACGATGCTGATTCTGCTGGGCATGCCCATCGTGCAGATAATCCTTTTCGGTTTTGCCATCACCACCGAGGTGAAGAACGTGCGTGTGGCGGTGCTCGACCCGTCGAATGACGTAGTTACCCGCCGTATCATCGACCGCATGGATGCAAGCGAATACTTCACCGTCATCCGCCGCCTGCATTCTCCCGCCGCTATGGAGGCTTCTTTCGGAAGAGGGGAGATTGACATGGCGCTTGTTTTCAGCGAGCGTTTCTCGGACAAGCTTTATACCGGCGAGGCGCGCGTGCAGCTTGTCTCCGACGCCACAGACCCCAATATGGCGACTATGCAGGCAGGCTATGCCGCAAACATCATCTCCTCTGCCGGGCAGGAGATGCTTCCGCCGGGAGTGCATGCCGCTGCCATTGTACCCCAGCTCAAGCTGCTGTACAATCCGCAGATGAAGAGTGCCTACAACTTCGTGCCGGGTGTCATGGGGCTTATTCTGATGCTGATTTGCGCCATGATGACCTCCATCTCCATTGTGCGCGAGAAGGAGAAGGGGACGATGGAGGTCCTGCTGGTTTCTCCCGTCAAACCGCTTTTCATCATTCTGGCAAAGGCGGTGCCCTATTTTGTGCTGTCGTTTGTCAACTTGACCACCATTCTTCTGCTTTCGGTCTATGTGCTCAATGTTCCCGTGGCGGGCAGCTTGTTCTGGCTGGTGGTGGTGTCGCTGCTATTCATCTTTGTCTCCCTGGCGCTGGGGCTGCTGATTTCCACGGTCACCCGGACGCAGGTTGCCGCCATGCTGGTGTCCGGACTGATGCTGATGATGCCCACCATGTTGCTTTCGGGCATGATATTCCCCATTGAGAGTATGCCCGTTATCCTGCAGGCCATTTCAGCTGTGCTTCCTGCACGCTGGTATATCCAGGCGGTGCGTAAGCTGATGATTGAGGGAGTGGATGTTTCGCTTGTGCTGATGGAGGTCGGCATACTTGCCACGATGGCGGTATTGCTGATAACGGTGAGTTTCAAGAAATTCAAGCATCGGCTTGAGTAAAGAGCGGATATGAATTTTATATTAATTATTCAGGCAGAAGAACATAAGGACAAAAGGATACGGGAAATCTGTTCTTTTGTTCTTATGTCTAAAATCTTTAAAATATCGTCTTATGATAAAGTTTCTCATTGAAAAGGAATTCAAGCAGTTGTTCCGCAACTCCTTCCTGCCCAAGCTGATTTTCATTTTCCCGTGCATGATTATGATACTGATGCCCTGGGCCGCCAATCTGGAGATAAAGAACATCAATCTGAATATAGTGGACAATGACCACAGCGTCTTGTCTCGCCGTCTGGTAGATAAAATCGGTGCATCCACTTATTTCTGCCTGACAGCGCTTCCCGATACATACGATGAGGCTTTGCTGGCCATTGAAGCAGGTTCGGCAGATGTCGTGCTGGAGATTCCCCGTGATTTCGAAAAGGATTGGGTGAAGGGAGAGGCGCCTCGTCTGCTGGTGGCGGCCAATGCCGTGAACGGCACGAAGGGCAGTCTGGGAGGATCCTACTTGTCTTCCATCATCAGTGACTATACCCGTGAACTGGGTTCGGAGTCGTCTTCGCAAGGGCTTGCCGGGAAGCCGCTTCCCCGGGTGGACATCACTACGCAGAACCTTTACAACCCCACGCTGAACTACAAGCTTTTCATGATTCCTGCCCTCATGGTAATGCTGCTGACGCTGATTTGCGGTTTTCTCCCTGCCCTCAATGTGGTGGGCGAGAAGGAGGCGGGCACCATCGAGCAGATAAATGTCACCCCCGTCGGCAAGTTCACTTTCATTGCCGCCAAGCTGATACCTTACTGGCTGATAGATTTTGTGGTGCTGACCATCTGTTTCGTTCTGGCATGGGTACTTTACGGCATTCTGCCGGCGGGACATTTCCTCACTATCTACGGCATGGCGCTGTTTTTTCTACCGGTGGTGTCGGGGTTCGGGCTGGTCATATCCAATCATTCGACCACGTTGCAGCAGGCCATGTTTGTCATGTGGTTCTTCATGCTTATCCTTATTCTGATGAGTGGTCTTTTCACCCCTATCCACAGTATGCCTGAGTGGGCGCAATGGATTACGCGCATCAATCCGCTACGCTATTTTGTAGAGGTGATGCGTACCATCTATCTCCGTGGTGGCGGATTTGCCGAACTGCTTCCGCAACTGGGAGCCGTGTTGGTCTTTGCATTGGTCTTCAATCTGTGGGCGGTAAAAAGTTATAAGAAAAGTAGTTAACTGATTTTTCTTTATTATTATCCTATTTGGCTCTCTTTTTTGAAGAAAGGCTACACCATTTGCCTTGGATAGCTACACCCTTTTGTGTTTAAGGCTACACCATGAGAAGGAAAAGGTGTAGCCCTTTTATTATGGATAATAAAAGCTGTTTTTTGTGCGGAAAAAAAGGTGCAAGTAGTGATATGTATCTAATGATAAAGACAACTGTTATACTTGTCAATTAATTGATAGAGTTTATATGATATCTATCAGTTCCCTTATTGGAAAAAACTCTTATCTTTGTACGCGAATAAATAAATATCTTATACCAAAATGAATACACGAACTACTTATCTTGCCTCGAAACCGCATTATGAGATTCTTGACGGACTTCGTGGCGTGGCGGCTGTCATGGTTATTATCTTCCATCTTTTTGAAGCACATGCAGGTGGCAGCCATCTTACTCAAATTATCAATCATGGTTATCTGGCAGTGGATTTCTTCTTCATGCTTTCCGGTTTTGTTATCGGCTATGCTTATGATGACCGTTGGAACCGGATGACCGTGGGCACTTTCTTCAAACGCCGTATCATCCGCCTGCATCCTATGGTGATTATGGGAAGCATTGTGGGCGCTGCCTTTTTCTATTTTCAGGAGTCGCCTTGTTTTCCACCTATCGAGAATACGTCCATCGGAACAATGCTGCTGGTGATGTTGCTGGGCTGTACCTTGCTTCCTCTTCCGCTGAAGTTCGACATTCGCGGCTGGACGGAAATGCATCCGTTGAATGGCCCGGCATGGTCGCTCTATTATGAATATATCGGTAATATCCTGTATGCGTTGTTTGTACGCAAGTTCAATAAGGTGGCCCTGTCGGTGCTGGTATTTGTGGCAGGGTGTTTTACGGTATACCGTTGTCTGACTGCTCCTGCCGGCGATATTGTGGGTGGTTGGGCCTTGAACTGGGAACAGCAGTATGTGGGTATGGTCCGGCTGATGTATCCGTTCTTCGGTGGATTGCTTCTGTCACGCCTCGGCTGGCTGATACGGCTTGAAAAGCGTGCTTTCTGGTGGTGCAGCCTGCTGATTGTGGTGGTTCTTTCCATTCCCCGTATCGGAGGTGAGGATGGTTACTGGATGAACGGGCTTTACGAGGCTTTCTGTATTATCTGCATCTTCCCGGTCATTGTTTCGATGGGAGCCGGCGGCAAGGTGACCGGTAAGCGCTCTACTGCCGTATGCAAGTTCCTGGGAGATATTTCCTATCCGATTTATATCACCCATTATCCGCTGGTATACACTTATACGGCTTGGGTATGCAACAATAACGCTACAATGGCAGAAGGTATCCCTTATATGATACTTACTTTCGTGGGAGCTGTTGTCCTTGCTTATGCTTGTTTGAAACTATACGACGAACCGGTGCGCAAGTGGCTGACAGACCGTTTTCTGAAAGGGAAGAAGAAATAGTTCCGTATGGCTATGGATATAAAAAATCTCCCGTTGCATTATCTTGTGCAGCGGGAGATTTTCTTTTTAATGGCCGGGCGTTATTTTACGTCGATGAATTTCTTGGCCTTTTCTTTTTCTGCTTCTGTAAACTTAGGCAATGTAATGTTCAACACGCCGTTTTCTACATGGGCGCCAATCTTTTCCTTATCGACATCGTCCGGAAGAATCATGGTTTGCTGGAACTTGGTGTATGAGAATTCGCGGCGCAAGTAGCGGCCTTCCTTCTTTTCGTCCTTGTTGTTCTCTTCCTTGCTTTCTGTTTTCTTTTCCATGCTGATGACCAGATTGTTTTCTTCATCGATGTGAACGTTGAAGTCTTCTTTTGTCATACCGGGAGCAGCCAATTCAACTTTGTACTCTTTTGCTGTTTCGAATACGTTGATGGCAGGGGCGGTGGCATTTGCTTTTACCATCCAATCATTGTCAAAGAAATCATTAAAAATACTCGGTAACCAATTTTGGTTTCTTCTTACAGGCATCATAGTTATAGTCTCCTATTGTTTAAGTTAAACATGCTGTTTAGTTTTGAACTCCGGTTCTTTGTCTTCGGGTGTCTGCCTTTTGGGTTTTCACCATCCGTTTCTTGAACCGTCGTTCGCTAACAATATTGCAAACCTTATGCCAACCAGTTTTTACTGACTTTATTGACTATTTGTCATTGAAAAACTGACTTATTTGCTTGTTTAATGCCATTTTGCTATCTTATTTATTTAAAATTGATAGATTTTCAGACTAATTTAAAACGCATTCTCCAACGCTTGGCTTCTTCGTCCCAATCGTGACTGATGATTTTGAAGGTTCCGATTTCTGATGTATTCTCCACATGTACTCCGATGCAGAGGCATTCGTCGTAATCGCCTACTTTCACGACACGTACCGTTTCCGAAGCACCATCGGGCAGGCGTTCCAAGTCGAAACGTCCTTGCGCTTCCTCTTGCGTAATGAATTCTGTTGTGACGGGCAGCTGTCGGGCGATTACCTCGTTTACGGCCTCTTCCAGCTTCTTTATTTCTTCTTCCGTGGGGCAGGCGGCAAGACGATAGTCCAGCTTGCTCTTCTTTCGTTCTATGTGTGCTGATATGGAGCGGCCGCAACCGAATAACCTTACCATGGTTTGGTTGATGATGTGCTCCGTTGTATGCATAGGAGGGTACTCCTGCTTGTTGTGGTCATTGAGATGAGGTTGTTGTTCCATGTATAATTTCAATAGTTGATATATAATTTGATATTTTATCGTTTGAGGTTGGCCAGCACTTCTTCTTTCAAGATGCTGTATATATGTATGTCTGTATATTCTCCAGAAGCCAGCAGTTCTCCGCAACGTTCTGTTCCCTCATGGATGAAACCGAGGCGAACCGGTACTGCGTTGCTGGCTGCATTGCCCACGGCACAGCGAATTTGTATCCGCTTTATCTCTTTTTCTTGTACGGCCCACAGACACAGCTTGCGGACACTTTCAGTAATGATGCCCCGGTGCTGGTATTCCGGCAGTAGCCAATAGCCGAGTTCTGTACGGTGGTTGTCGAAATCGGAGAAATGGAAACCTATCAGTCCGCAGATTTCATGCTGCTGGTTCCAAATACCGAATATAGGTTCATTTCGTTCGGCAGGAGCAGATAGTACCTGACGTAAAAAAGCTTCTTCATCAGCTATTGTGCGCATATTATCCACAAATGGCAGCCATGTTCTTAAGTAGTCCCGGTGTGTGTCGATGGCATGGTAGATGGCTGCGGCATCTTCTATTCTGATTTCCTGCAGATAAATGTCCGGAAGGATGGGGAAGGAAATGGGAGAGGGGAGGATATGTACGTCTCCTGATTGGGACAGCTGTATCCTTTCCTTGATTTTTCCCCAGGCATGTGTATCGAACAGACAGCTTTCGCGCATGGTGTGATACATCTCCTTGAACCGGGACATGGGGATAGTGAAGCTCAATAAGTCCGCTTCGAAGTATGGGCGGACGGAGGGGTCGAAGAATCCCAGGAAAGTACGTTTCCCTTGTTTCCGGTTTTCAATGATGGTTTGGGTAATGACGGAGCAACAGCCGGAGCCGAATGGGGCTGCCACGGCATCCGATGCATTGTTGTCGAAGAAGGTCCATGTCGCCAGTCCGGATAGAATGTCGGGAGTTGGCAGGAACAGCAGTCCTTCCACTTCATCAAAGGAAGGTATCTTGTCTATGCGGGCAAAATGCAGATAGGCTTTGTCAGTTCTGGAAATCTGTAGCTCATTGACAAAATCTACCACCATTTCGGGAGTCTTCTTGTATTTCTCTTTCAAGGAGACAAACCCCGGGACGCGCTCGGGCATTTCAGTAAATCCGGTATAGAACTTGCCTCCTCCGCAGGTAATTGTTTCGTTGCTGAGACTGACGATTTTGCCGTCTCTGACTTGTTTCATGCATTTGAAGAGACAACCGGTTACTTTCTCTGTAGATGCCCCCATTCGGTCTGAATACCAAAAGGCGATGGGGAGTTCGGCGTGTTGGCCGAAAGCTTCCTGATAATTGGCTATAAATGTGTGTATATCCATGATGCTCGGATGATATTTATGATATGGTCTTTCTTTGGATTTTCCGTAAAGGTAATTCAATATTTTGATTCTTTTGCTTGCAGTATGCCTTTTTATCACTCTGCTTTCGAGCTTTTAATGATAGTAGAATAGGTTTTTATGGTATTTTAATTACTTTTGCATGAGGATTCTCAAAAAGTATTGCCTTTAACTAATCGGAAAGCCGGATGAAAAATATAATCATATTCTTGTGTCTTTGTACCATCTGTATGTGCCGCCTTCATGCTGCAGACAGCAGCCGGGCGGATTCTTTGCTGCTGAAACTGGACCAGGCGATAAAGGAGCGTCCCATATACATGGAGCAGAAAGAGCTGAAACTGGTGGAACTGAAAAGACTGTTGCATCGGCAGATACCGGATGAAGAACGTTTTGCCATTCTTGGCACATTGCTGGATGAGTACCGTTCGTTCAATACGGATTCTGCATTGCACATGGCCGAGGAAAGGGAACAGATAGCCATACGTCTTGGAAACCGGGAATACATAGACAATGCCCGCATGAATAAAGCAGATGTTTTGGGAATGACCGGTATGTATAAGGAAGTTATGGATTTGATGCGGAATATCCATATAGACCGGTTACCGGTGGATATCCATCCATATTATTACCATATCTACCGTACGGTCTATGGCCTTATGGCCGATTATGCCGTGACGGCATATGAAAAGAAGCTTTATACGGAGCTTACGGACAAATATCGTGATTCGTTGCTGTTGGTCAATAAAGATAATCTTCTGATACATACCTTGATTCAGTCCGACCAGTATAATGTACGCAATGAATATGACAAGGCCATCCGTTTGCTGACGGATTATCTGGCGCTGCAGAAGGACTATGAACACGACGTTGCGATTTGTGCCTATACTTTATCAGAGTCTTACCGGCTGAAAGGGGACAAAGAGAAGGAAAAGGAATACCTGATTGTTTCTGCTATGGCGGATATGAAAACCGCTGTCCGTGAATATATCTCTTTACGCAAGCTCGCCGTACTGCTTTACCAGGAAGGAGACATCGAGCGTGCCTATTCTTATGTAAAGATATGTATGGAAGATGCAGCCGCCTGCAATGCCCGGTTGCGCAAGCTGGAGATTCTGGAAATCTTTCCCATCATTAATGATGCTTACCAGCAAAAGACGGAGAAGCAGCAGGAGCAGATGAAATGGGCACTGGTATCTATCAGCCTGCTTTCACTTTTTCTGTTGCTTGCCATATTTTATGTATACAAGCAGATGAAGAAAGTGGCTGCCGCCCGCAGGGAAGTGATTGACGCCAACAAACGGTTGAAGGAGCTGAATGATGAGCTTCACCTTTCCAATGCACAACTCAAGGAGGCCAACCACAGCATTGCCGAAAACTCCTATCTGAAGGAGGAGTATATCGGCCGTTATATGGACCAGTGCTCGGTCTATTTGGAAAAGATGGACAATTCCCGCCGGTCGCTGGGAAAGATTGCCGCTACCGGAAATGTGGAGGAACTCTACAAGAACATCAAGTCTTCTAAATTCATAGAGGGGGAATTAAAGGAATTCTATACCAACTTTGATAATACCTTCCTGCAGCTGTTTCCTACTTTTGTAGAAGACTTCAATGCCCTGCTTGCCGATGATGAGCAAATATCCTTGAAAGCCGGCGAACGGATGAATACAGAGTTGCGCATCTTTGCATTGATACGTTTGGGCATTACTGACAGCGTGAAGATAGCCCAGTTCCTTCGATATTCTGTTACCACCATTTATAACTATCGTACGAAGGTTCGCAACAAGGCTGCCGGTGACCGCGACTTGTTGGAACAGGAAGTGATGACAATTGGCAAGTCGAAGAACTGAGAATAGGGGTTTTGAAGCTTGGAAGTGTCTCTTTTACGCTTATATTTTCACTACTTTTTTAGTTGGGTAATAATTTTATATATTATTGGTATATAGTGGTTTAAGCCTTTTTGAATGATGTAAACCACTACTTTTTTACTCTTTCCTCCACTATTGGCTTCTCTTATCTGATACATTTGCATTGTTCCTCTTCGGAAAGAGTGACACATGTGATTTATGTTTTTATTATTAACTTTAAATTCTTATATTATGCAAAAGTACAAAATGCCAATCAGCAGGCTACGGATGATGGTTTGTCTGATAGGAATGTTACTTCCGATGTGCATGTTCGCACAGCAAATTACAGTACAAGGTGTAGTGAAAGACCAGACCGGTGAAACGGTTATTGGCGCCAGTGTAATGGAAAAAGGAACCACAAATGGGACAATAACCGGTATTGACGGTGATTTCTCTTTGAACATGTCTCCGAACGGTACTCTTGTCGTTTCATTTGTAGGCTATAAGACTCAAGAGGTGCAGGTGAAGGGACAGAAACAGCTTCAGGTAGTTTTGTCTGAAGATGCCGAAATGCTGGATGAAGTGGTGGTGATAGGGTATGGCACCATGAAGAAAAGCGACCTTACAGGAGCAGTGTCCTCCATCGGTAACAAGGATATCAAGGATTCCCCCGTATCCAATTTGGGACAAGCCATCCAGGGAAAAATCTCAGGTGTGCAGATTGTAGATGCCGGTAAACCGGGAGACAATGTATCCATCAAGATTCGTGGTTTGGGTTCTATCAACAACTGCGACCCGCTGGTCGTGATTGACGGAGTGCCTACCGACTTGGGCTTGTCTTCCTTAAATATGGCCGATGTGGAACGTTTGGATGTATTGAAGGATGCTTCGGCCACAGCCATCTACGGTTCCCGGGGAGCTAATGGAGTTGTGATGATTACCACCAAACGCGGTACGGAAGGAAAAGGAAAACTTGCTGTATCTGCCAATTACTCTTTCCAGAATGCTACGAACGTACCTTCTTTATTGAACGCGGCGCAGTATGCCGAGTTGAGTAATGACATGATGGTGAACAGTGGACGCAATCCTAATCCGGAATGGGCCAATCCTTCTGAATTGGGTGCAGGTACCGACTGGATGGATGAATTGCTCCGTACGGGTGTGATGCAGAACTATACGGTAAGTTATTCCGGCGGTAACGAGAAATCCCATTATTATGTCTCCGGTGGTTTTCTGGATCAGTCGGGCATCGTGAAGAGTGTGAACTACCGTCGTTTCACGTTCCAGTCCAACAGTGACGCACAAGTCCTGAAATGGTTGAAGTTCTCCAATAACATAACCTTTAGTGCCGATACGAAGAAGTCCGGCAGTTATAGCATAGGTGATGCGTTGAAAGCGCTCCCCATCTATCCGGTGAAGAATGAAGATGGCAGCTGGAGTGGCCCTGAGGGCAATTCGGAATGGTATGGGAGTACGCGCAATCCTATCGGACCGACGGAATTGAACCAGGGGCAGACCAACGGATACAACTTCCTTGCCAACCTGACGGCGGAACTTGCCTTTACCAAATGGCTTAAATTTAAAAGTACCTTCGGTTACGATGCCAAATTCTGGTTCATGGACAACTTTACCCCCAAGTATGACTGGAAGCCCACTCCGACAGAAGAGACTTCACGTTATAAGAGCGACAACAAGTCGTTCACCTATCTGTGGGACAACTATTTCCTATTCGACCACACTTTTGCAGAAAAGCATCGCGTGGGACTGATGGCCGGTATGTCTGCCCAGTGGAACACCCACGACTACCTGAATGCGCAGAAGAACGTGTTCATGTTCGACAATGTGCACGAAATGGATAATGGCGAGGAAATGTATGCCATCGGCGGAAACGAGACGGAGTGGGCGTTGCTCTCTTACATGGCACGTGTCAACTACTCCTACGAAGACCGCTATTTGCTGACGGCAACCATCCGTCGTGACGGTTCCAGCCGTTTCGGCAAGAAACATCGCTGGGGTACTTTCCCTTCCGTATCGGTGGCATGGCGTGCCTCTCAGGAAAAGTGGTTCCCCAAGAACGACTATGTCAATGACCTGAAAGTACGTGCCGGATACGGTGTGACCGGTAGCCAGGCAAGCGTCGGGAACTACAGTTATCTGGCATCCTACAATACCAGCGTATATCCTTTCGGTATTTCAAACGGCAATCAGACAGCGCTGGTTTCTTCTACCCTTGCCAACCCATATATCCATTGGGAAGAAGTGGCACAAACCAACATCGGTTTTGACGCCTCACTGTTCAATTCACGCGTCATGTTCTCGTTCGATGCTTATCTGAAGGAGACGAGAGACATGTTGGTGAAGGCTTCTATCCCCATCACATCGGGATTTGAAGACACGACAACCACATACACCAATGCCGGAAAAGTACGTAATCAGGGTATTGAAATGAGCCTGCATACCATCAACCTGACCGGTGAACTGGGATGGGAAACGAATCTGACCGCCACTTACAACAAGAATAAAATCAAGGATTTGAACAGCGACGTTCCTTATTACATTAACCAAATCAATAACTCCTATGTAACGATGCTGGCAAAGGACTATCCCATTAATGTCTTCTACGGCTATGTTACGGACGGAATCTTCCAGAACCAGTCTGAAGTGAATACACATGCCGTGCAGCCGGGAGCTGAGCCGGGTGATATCCGTTTCAGGGATTTGAACAACGATGGTGTCATCAATGATAGTGACCGTACCGTCATCGGTAACCCGAACCCAAGTTGGCTGTTCTCCATGAACAATAGCCTTTCCTATAAGGGTTTCGAACTTTCTGTTTTCTTACAAGGTATAGCCGGAAATAAGATATACAATGCCAACAATATCGACAACTATCCGGGGGAAAACCTCTATATGGCCCGGCTGGGCTATGTATCTCCCATCTGGAGCCGGGAGCTGACCCTGACGCTCATGCGCCAGGCGGCGGAGGAAAAATGGCCCATGGTTGTCCATGACTGCTCCAATGATACCAAGTTTGCCCGGGACCTGAACCTGCGCGCCAAGGAAGGCGGCTGGTTTGGGCAGAGCAGCTACGGCTGCGAATTTGACCGCATTCCCTTCGCGGCCTTTCTGCCGGTGCTGGAGGACGAAACGTTCCCCTTCCTGGAGGAGGAAGAGCTTCCCCATGGCTACCGCCCGGGAGAAATTGTGCTGTAAAGAGGCATAAAAGCAAAAGGGCTCCTGGCTGCTGATGCGGCCAGGGGCTATATTCTTGTTCAACTGTATACGCCCAGAAAACTTAAGGTGATGGACACTCGGGCGTCCAGAATACGCAGGCGCAGGGCGGCAGTGCGTATACCGTGGGTATCTATAATGCGCTTGTTGCCCACCACACGGCCACGGAGCCCTGGGGCGTTTCCATGTCCAGGGCGTACTGCTCAATGCGTTGGCTCTCCAGCAGGTTTTCGCGCAGGATCACCCGCCGGATGGATTGCTCCTGGGGCCAGCGCAGGATGATCTCCGCCTGGGTCACCCCGTCGGGGGTGCGGAAATACGACTCGTCTCCTTCCTGGAGGACCGCCTGGATGGGGTGCCCCGGCGCTGCCTGGGTACAGGCCAGCGATGCGCCGTGCTCCAA